>Ga0206116_1000033_pt1 | contig 287514 bp, 234 predicted proteins | sample 3A1Ametagenome_FD_178000 | JGI IMG/M metagenome (GOLD analysis project Ga0206116, IMG submission 178000) | Enriched microbial communities from leaf-cutter ant dump, University of Wisconsin, Madison, United States - 3A1A | ecosystem: Environmental > Terrestrial > Nest > Insects nest > Nest dump...
GATCCTGGCACTGCGGATTTCCTGATATTCTGTGTCTGGGATTTGAGTTGATTCTTTTTTGCAGCTTGCTGATAAGAGAGTCAAAAAGAAGTATATCCAAATGAGTTGATAATGATTCATGGCTTCAATCCTTAGATCACTCTGTAAACTCATAACTCACTATCTGGTTGCCGAAAGAAATCTTCCTGTTGAGCGTATCTACCTGATGGTTGAAGACAGCAGTACTATCCAGGAGCAGTGAACCATCCTCTTTGGAGTATTCCTTGTAACGGATCCGAGAAATCAACTCATCTTTTTCCGAGAGAGGCAGTTCGTATCCCGATAAACCATACACTAAATTCATCCAATTTATTTCTGACTTTTCTCCGATAAGGACAAAATTGGAGACGCCATTGTTAATTAGCCGTATAATATCTCTTGGTATCAAAGGCTGGGAGGTATAAGTAAAATCTATTGAATAGTCAGGTATTAAATTGCTGTATTCAGAAGTGCTTTTATAGTACAAGAGTTTTTTATCTTCGTAAATTATGTCTGTATAATAAGATAGTGTATCTTTCTCGTCGGTCAGGATGTAGTAATATAATTTATCTATTAAACTTTCAGCATTATATAAAATACTGGAAGAGTACCGTATCTCTGGAAGAGCGAAAGGGTGGAGTCTGATGGAGTATTCTGTTCCGGTAATTTTTTCGTGCTGATGAAGAAATATTGCATTTCGCCAATAACTGTCTTCAAATTTGTCCCAGATAGTATGCAAGCGAATATGATCCGGTTCATGACTGACTGTAATAATATTCTCAAGGGGATCACCGTACTCAAAATCTCCTTCTCTTTTCACACTGTCCAGCAGTCCATCCTCTCCATAAATAAAATACTGCCTGAAATCTTTATCTGTCAGTTCTACCTGAGTAATTCTTGCTCTCCGGGTTTCCTGATAGTCTGGTTCTGGAGTATGATTTACAGGGTCTTTTTTACACCTGACTGATACTATCAGCATCAGTAATATGAAAGAATATTGCATTTTTTTCATAATCAATGTTTGACGATTTTTCCTGAATAAATTGTTCCGGACTGATGGATGGAGACGATATACATTCCGGATACCTGCCTATGCCAATCAACGGGCAAATCCGTCATATCGTTCCACCCGCGGGTAAGATATTGCCTCCATTGAGCAACAGGTCGTCCGCTCATATTGCTGACAATAACATCTGCAAAGCCTTCTTCTTTTGAATTAATCCGCAATAAATTCCTGTCATAAAGGATTTTTGTTTCTTCGGTGGCAGACCTGCAGATCATACATTCTATCCTGAATTCTACATCTTCTTTATAATACTCCGCTGTATCACATCCATTGACTACCTTTACCCAGACAGGCATTTTGTAAATAGCGGTAATACCATCCATCATAACAAAAAATCCAAGAATATTGGAACATTCAATTTTTCTATTGGGTGCGGTTGTTTGCATCCAGGTGGTTTCTGTCCCTACTTTCCACAGATAAAGCATTCCTCTCTCACCACCGGAAGAGATACGGATAGAATCTCTGACATACCCAAGTCCGCACAAAGCATATCCATATGTTTCTACTCCACCTATAGCACCCACATTTTGCGGGTCGGAAAGACATCCTTTGGTATATTTTTCAGGGATAATTGATTTTACATGAGTTTCCCATGTACCATTTATAACAGCATCCGTAAAATACATGATGTTTTCAAAAACAGGATCACTACTATTCAGAGGATCTGAGGGGTTACTTGTATTATAATAGTCCCAACCGCCGGGATAAGATAAAGATGATTCATTTCCCTGATTCAAAAATATTCAATGACCTCCTCTGCAAACTTGTCCATAACCTACATCAGTTCCTGTATTTTTTAAAATATTAAATATTGTAGTAGAACCATATACCTTAGGATATTTTCTATCATCATTTTGGTTATACATAAAATTCTTAGGATTAACGGCTCTAACGTGTTTAAAAGAAATTCTTCCGCTATCCTGATTGATGATTTCATCACAGGTGCCATGCATTAAATATACCGGAGTGCCCTCTTCACCAATGACAGTGGGGTTATTGGTAAAAATATTCTTATAAAAAGTACCTCCAGCCATTGGAATGATGCCTGATATTTTAGGAAACGGATAATATTGAGTTCTAACAGTAGAACTTATATTAATGATACTATCTGCGTTTGTAGCTGTCTTATATACTATTTGCCCGGGTATTTCTGCTGAGTCTAAATATAACCCATAGATTGTTAAAAATGCACCAGCACTGATTCCGGAAACAAATACCATTTGTGTATCTATATTGTAATAAGCAGCACTATCATAATAATTCCTGATAATTTTTCTCCAGTCGTGGAATGATTTTAATGATTGTTCCTCCATTTTAGCTTTTGCCTCTTGGTTATTCATTAATACTGGAACAGATAAAAGAAAGGGAGGTATAGGTATAACAATGAAAGCTGCAGAATCAGCAAATAGAGAACTGATACGAAATATTGTATCTATACCCATTGCTGTTGCATATTTAACAAGAATTACATTGAAATCTTCAGCTGCTAATTTCTTTGCAAGTGAAAGGTTACTGCTTAAAGAGGCATTGGTGTCTAAATTCAATATATTATCCAGATTGACAAACCCGCCTCCCGGTAGCAGGAAGATGGTTTTCTTTCCGCCGGAAGATCTGCCGTTGGGATTTCTGTCCTCTTTATATACTCTGTATGTGGTAATATCATTGTAGTATTCGATGGGAATATCCTCGTCATATTCCACATTGTTGACAACATACTTTTTATAAGGTGTAGCCTTATAGTGGACAGTGTCAATTAAGATCTTCTCTTCTTCTTGTTGTCCTGCAGCATTGTTTAATAGCAATACAGATGTAATCATCAATAAAAGCTTTTTAATCATTCTTAAAATATTCATATTATTGAAATTATATCAATATAGTGTTTTTAATTATATAAAATGTAAAACCCATTAATAAATTTAATCACTCGAAATTCACACTCTTGCCAACAATATCTCCAGAATCCTGTCTGAGTATTCAATTCTTCTTATCCATTACCCTATATTTGCACGCTATGGCAGAAGTAGATAGCTTACAGAAAATAGTGTCTCACTGCAAGGAGTACGGTTTCATATTTCCTTCCAGTGAAATTTATGATAACCTCGGGGCAGTATACGATTACGGACCTTTCGGAGCTGAGCTCAAAAATCATATCAAAGAATACTGGTGGAAAAGCATGGTGCAAATGCACGAGAATATCGTGGGTATTGATGCCGCCATCTTCATGCACCCTACTACCTGGAAAGCATCCGGTCACGTAGACAGCTTCAGCGATCCGCTGATCGACAATAAAGACTCCAAGAAACGTTATCGCGCGGATGTGCTCCTGGAGGAAAAGATCGATAAGCTCAAAGAAAAAGGTCTTAAAGAACTCTCCAGGAAAGGGATGGCAGCATCTGCCGCTGAAGAAGAAAAAGCTAAAGCCAGCCGTGACTATAACAAAGGACTCACCCTGGAAGCCGAATATAAAAAAGCTGCTGAAGCAGGTGACCTGAAACGCTATAAGGAGCTGATCGAAGAGTATGAGATCGCCTGCGAAATCAGCGGAACCAGAAACTGGACCGATGTTCGGCAGTTCAACCTGATGTTCGGAACAAAGCTCGGTTCTCTGGAAGAAGCCGCTACCGATCTTTACCTGAGGCCTGAGACCGCGCAAGGTATATTTGTCAACTTCCTGAATGTCCAGAAAACGGCAAGGATGAAAGTACCTTTCGGTATTGCCCAGATAGGAAAAGCTTTCAGAAACGAAATCGTCGCCCGCCAGTTCATCTTCCGTATGCGGGAATTTGAACAGATGGAAATGCAATTCTTTGTAAGACCCGGCACAGAGCTAGAATGGTTTGACAAATGGAAACAGATCCGCCTCAAATGGCACCTGGCATTAGGAACCAACCCGGAAAGCCTTCGTTTCCATGTTCACGAGAAGCTGGCCCACTATGCCAATGCTGCTGAAGATATCCAGTTCCGTTTCCCGATCGGGTTCAAAGAGCTGGAAGGTATTCACTCCAGAACGGATTTCGACCTGACAGAACACCAGAAATTCAGCGGCAAGAAGCTCCAGTATTTTGACAGCGAACTCAACCAGAACTATGTTCCGTACGTAATAGAAACCTCTATCGGTCTGGACAGGATGTTCCTGAGGATCATGAGCGAATCTCTGAAAGAAGAGCAGCTGGAGAACGGAGAGACCCGTACTGTATTGAGCCTGCCTCCGGCGCTGGCTCCTATCAAGGCAGCTGTACTGCCATTGCTCAGGAAAGACGGCCTTCCGGAGAAAGCAAGAGAGCTATATGATCAACTGAAATTCGTAGGCAGAACCTTCTACGAAGAAAAAGATGCTATAGGAAAACGCTACAGAAGAATGGATGCGCTGGGAACACCTTTTTGTATCACAGTCGATCACCAGACACTGGAAGATAATACTGTTACCATCCGGGAACGCGATACCATGAGCCAGGAACGTATACACATCAGTGAAGTTGAAGCCATCATCGCTAAAAAAGTAGACATGAATGAGCTGCTGAAGAAAGCACTATAATTCTATTTATAAACAAAAATAAGAACGGCTATCCCGAAAAAGATAGCCGCTTTTATTTCAGGCAATCACGCCCTGTAATGCTGATACAGAAACTATCAGATTAATTTCTTCTGGACATCAGGATCCTTAAAATATACCAGAACAGCAACATCACAGAAGCAAATAACTGCAATGCAGCGCCAACATACTGGTGCGTTTCATATTTGTCTTTGATCTGGCTGGTCTGATACAATATGCTCCCTGCAGCCAATATGACCATACCTACAGAAAACCATAATCCGAGATCAAATCCAAAGAGTGCGCCCGCGATGATCAGCCCCAGCGCAATAAAACCACCTACAACCAGGGCTGTCCTCAGGAAAGAAAAATCCTTATTGGTTAAAAATACCACTGCTGTCAGACCGCCAAACATAAAAAGAGTAATAAGGCCGGCCTGCTGGATCAATTCTGCTCCGCCACTTAAACCGGAAGCTATATAAATTACAGGAAGAAAAATGATCGCCTCAATCAATACATACAATGCCAGGCCCAGGTACTGGATGTTGCGGCTGGCAGAAAATACCAGCTTATCGCACATCATGCTGCCCAGCCAGAACAAACCTATTATGAACAGCCAAACAAATTTATTGGCGACCATCCCGTAAATAAATGTTGACGGAATAGTATTGATCAACATCGCTTCCACTATAATAAAAGACAAAATAGCCAGTGCCACATGCAGATATGTTCTTTTATAAAAGGTCGCCCGTTCCATTCCTGTTGCATTGGCAACAAGCGTAAAATCATTATACATAAGTTTTATTTTTCTCAAATGTATTAATTATGATTCAAATATTATATCTGTTATATACGCAGAGAAGATGATAAAACACCCATAGGTTTATAAACCCGCCGCGAAAGGTGCTTCATTCTTGCAAATCATTACCTTTGCGCAAATTTTCATTAAAATGGGAAGACCGAAACTGGAGAAATTTGCTGCCATTGCAAACATGAAAAATGTGTATCAGCATAATCCAGCACATAAAGGAGCATGGGCCAGCAATCACTTCGGTAATAACCATCCATTGGTCCTGGAACTGGCCTGCGGAAAAGGAGATTATGCCCGTGGACTGGCGAAGCAATTTACGGATAAAAACTTTATCGGGGTTGACATTAAAGGGAACCGACTCTATACAGGAGCCACGCTGGCCAATCAGCAGGATATCACCAATGTCGCTTTTATCAGAGAACAGATTGATCATCTTGACCAGTATTTTGAACCGGGAGAGATCGATGAGATCTGGATCACTTTCCCGGATCCCTTTCTCAAAGCCAGTAAATCGAGGAAAAGGTTAACTTCTCCGAAGTTCATCGAGATCTACAGGAAATTTCTCAAGCCGGGAGGCTTTGTCAACCTGAAGACCGACTCTCCTCAGCTATATGAATTCACCAAGGAGGTCATCGGAGAAATGAACCTCAACCTGGTCAAAGATTACCCCGATGTATATGCTTCCGGTAAGCAGGAAACTGAGCTTTACGGAATACAGACATATTATGAGCAAATGCACCTGAAAGACAACCGCACTATACATTATCTGTGTTTCCAGATAGACGGACAACTCTGAGTAAGCAGTCGCAGATGAGTGAAGGTTAAAACATTGCTTTTTTGCAGATATAAGGCAGTATTCATAGTTCAAAATCAAATTATGGACATTATCTATTAATTATCTGCAGGAATTATCATTTTTGTATAAATAGTAAATCCTTTCATTTGTTAAAACACGCGTACTTTCCAAACGATTATTACTCACAACCATCCCCGGGTTAATAAAAAATCCTGTTTCATTTCCAATAATTGAGACTGTTTGCACATGAAATTATCTGTTATCATCCCGGTATTCAATGAAGGCATAACAATAACCCGGATACTGAATAAGGTTGTGCAGGTTCCGCTTCCTGAAGGAATGGATAAAGAAATTATTGTAGTGAACGATTGCTCTACTGATGATACAGAACAAAAGGTTCAGGACTACCTGCGGATATTTCCTGACCATCCTGTTATTTATTGTAAACATGAAAAAAATCAGGGAAAAGGAGCGGCGATACACACGGGTATCCATAAAGTCTCAGGTAATTGGGTGATCATACAGGATGCAGATCTCGAGTATGATCCCAATGAATATAACCTGTTGCTGCAACCCCTCATGGCTGGCTTTGCTGATGTGGTCTATGGATCGAGATTTATGGGTGGTCAACCACACCGCACCTTATTTTTCTGGCATTCAGTAGGAAATAAGTTTCTTACGTTTCTCTCCAATATGTTTACCAACCTCAATCTGACCGATATGGAGACCTGCTACAAAATGTTCCGGCGGGACATATTGCTGCAAGTAGATCTCAAAGAAAAAAGGTTTGGTTTCGAGCCGGAAATAACAGCAAAGATCTCCAGGATACCTAACATAAGAATATATGAAGTAGGAATATCCTATTATGGGCGAACTTACGAGGAAGGCAAAAAGATAGGTTGGAAGGATGGTGTTCGGGCAATATACTGTATCTTAAAATACGGATTGCTAAGATTGTAGCCGGCCTGAGCTTTATAATAATCCTGCCAAAACTATCAGAATGACTAAATCTAACAGACGTTTTCAGTGGTTGACAGCCTTGTATGCTACAATCGGGCTGGCCATATACTGGTGGCGTATCATTATAGATTCCCATTTATATTTATTCGGGAAGAATCAGGAGGGGATCCGGAATTATTTCTCCCCGCTTTACTATATTCTTTTTGACAGGGATTTCCGCTTCACAGGAATGAGCTATCCCTACGGAGAACACCTGGCATATGTCGACGCTCAGCCAGGGCTGAGTATGATCTTTGCACCGCTGCTGAATGGTAACACAGAATATGCCGGCAATATCATTGCCATCATGAACCTGCTCATGCTGGTATCCATACCGCTGGGAGCAGTGTATCTGTTCAGGATTTTTACCCTCTGGAAAATGCCGAACTTTTACAGTGCGATTGTTGCCGCCTGCATAGCTTTGCTGAGCCCCCAGGTATACCGGATGACCGGACAATACGCCTTGTCTTACGTCTGCTTTTTCCCGATGATCTGGTTCTATGCGGCATACTGGCTGCAAAGCGGGAAGATCACTTCGCTCATCTTTCTCTTTATCACCATTACAGCCTTCGGATTTCTGCACACGACTTATTTCTCCTTATCTACTGTATTTCTTATCCTCTCCGCCTTTATTTTTCTTCTCTATAAGCGGAAGAAGAAGGGCGGCTTTATCAAAGCCATTTCTTTGTCGGGTGTGACCTTGCTACCCATTGCCTGCTACGTAATATGGTTGAAATTTACCGGCGCACTGGATATGGCAGACAGGCACCCTCATCCTTATGATCTTTTCCAGGGATTATCTTCTTTTACCAGCGTCTTCGTTCCTTCTGAAGGACCGGTCAAACAAATCCTCAACCTTTTCCTGCCGCTGGGACAGGTAGAGTGGGAAGGTAAAGCATATGTAGGCACTGCAGCGATCCTCTGCTGCATCACCGGCTTATGGGTGCTCCGGGACAGGATCCAGGAGAAAGAATTTCTCGCACCGAGCCTGGGTGTATTCTTGTTAGCCGCTATTTTCTGCCTGATGCTCTCCTTCAGCGTTCCGCTCAATCTCCTTCCGCAGCATTGGCTGCCGGACTACTTGTGGAAAGCAGGCTCTTTTGGCCGGTTTGCCTGGGCATTTTATTATGTCTTTGCTGGCACCGGAGCATGGCTGCTATATATCCTGACAGAATATCTCCGTAAAAAAAGTCACGCAGTGATTGCTATGACGCTTACTGTAATGGCGATTCTTCTCTGGGGAATCGAAGCCCTATCTGTTCAGAAAGGCCTGGCAAAGGAGATCATGGAACGCGGACAGCTCGCGGGCGATTTTCTGTCCATAGAAGATAACTATAACGAATGGCTCGGTAAAATCGGTAAAAGCAGCTCCCAATTCCAGGCGATACTGGCATTTCCGTTTTTCAATGCAGGTAACGAAGAGCTTTATATCAACAGAAGCACCTCCAGCCTCTACTATGCCTGTAAAGCCTCTCTTGCCCTGCAGCTCCCTTTGATACAGAATTACCAGGGTAAGGCCTCTCTTGAACAGAGCATAAAAGCTATACAGCTGCTGAGCAATCCGCTTATAGAAAAGCTGCTGCTGAAAGACCTGAAAGATGATCGTTCCATTTTGCTGGTTGCAAAAGGAAATGCTTTTCACGAGGACGAACAACGGATCCTGGCCGGATCCACCTTTCTCATCCGGGAAAAAGATGTTGCGCTCTATGACGTCCCGTTAAGCGTTTTCAGACAGCAGCTACCGGAAAGAAAAGCTTTCGGGCTGAATAATCCTAAGTTCAGATACCTGGTGCAGGGAGACACTATCGTTTCGCTCTCCAGGGAAAGTACCGTCTGGAAAAACCCCGGGGACTCACAAAAGCTTGTCAACGATATCCTTTGGGAAGGTCCATGGCAACCGGGTGAAAATGATCTCCTGGAAGTCAGTGTCTGGCTGGATATCCTGACAGGAAAAGCGGCCTTCCCTATCCTGTATGTAGACATTATCAATGAACGGGGAGAACTGATCCAGCAATACTTTACGGATCCAAGGATCACCACAGATGTCATGCCGGGACAGGTCAGAGCCAGGGTGCTGGTTCCGGGTCACCGCGACACGAAGCAGATCAGGGTAAGGCTGGAAGGAGAAGAGCAATCTGTTGGTCCGCTGCTGATCAGGCCGTCTTCAGCAACCGTATGGGTGAGAACCCGGGACGGCAAAGAGTATTGGAATAATTACCCGCTGTAATTTACCTTCCTATCTTTGACATTTATGTACCGTACCCTATACAGAACAGGCCTTCCCGTCTACCTGATCCTGATGATCCTGTCTGTCTTCTTCTACCAGGAACGTATCATGCTTACAGATGACGCCTTCTATCTTTTTGATATGGTCCGAAAAGAAGGTTTTTGTGTACAACGGTTCCGGATCATCAGTGTCTTACCCCAGATACCCGCCTGGATCGGTCTGAAAGCAGGGTGGTCTTTAAAAACCATCAGCATATTATTTTCCCTGGGATATGCTTCTTTTTTCACGGCTTGCTATGTCATCACGGGAAGCCTGCTGCGGCAATACCGGTGGGCCATCTCGCTGCTGTTTTTTAATGTGCTGATCGTCACCCATACCTTTTACTGGAATATCTCGGAGCTTTACCTGGGCACAGCTTTACTGGTTCCTTTTTTTGCCCTTTTCAGCAATCTGCGATGGAAGGAGACCCGGTGGTGGCAACACGTAATATTACTGATCCTGCTGGTGGTGATCAGCTCCGCCCACCCGCTCATTATTTTTCCCTATCTGTTTATTATCGTCCTGCTCCTCCGGCAAGACAACATCTATGCAGATAAACGGGTAGTCATTTATCTTCTCATTACGGGAATCATCGCTTACCTGGTTAACCGGTTTTTCTTCACAGACTGGTATGATGCCGAGAAGCTGGATGCAGTCAATAATCTCAAGGTTCTTTTCCCACATTACATCCGGCTGGCCTCCAACCAGCTGCTCCTGAAAAACACGTTCAGCATTTATTACTGGGGACTGGCGCTCTGGCTGGCGGTGATCTTTACTTACGTGATCCAGAGAAAATGGACAGATCTCTTCTGGATAACTGCAGCCGTAACAGGTTACTTATTGCTGGTCAACGTTTCCTTTCCGGATAATGTCCTGTCGTTCTACATGGAAAATATGTACCTACCGGTGATCCTTATGCTGGGTCTGGTATTCCTGTATGAAAGCACCCGGTTATTCAAAAAGCAGAACATCCTGATAGCCATTATATCGATCATGTTGATAACCAGCCTTGCCAGGATCGCGGTCAATCATAAAGATTATACCCGCCGGATTGACTGGTACAGGGATTTTATGGCGCATCATCCCGGAGAAAAAGTAGTTGTGCCGTCGCAATTGGCACCTAATGACATTTTATTCATGTCCTGGAGCGCGCCTTTTGAAGTCTGGCTGTTATCTACGATCGAGCAGGATACGACCAGGGGATTGGTCTTCCTGGATGGTATCGATCCGGCTAACCACGAAAAAGCCTATCCGGCAGATCATTTCATGACCACCTGGGGCAGCTTTTCCTATAAAGAGCTCCCGGAAAAGTATTTTAAACTTTACGATTACACAACACCTTATACTTTAACGACAGATCTCTGATGCGCGCAGAAATGTCGCGGCAGGGATGGAACGGACAGCCCGCAGACCCTACGGTCGTAGAGGCGAGGACTGCGAGTGACAGCCCGCCCGGCCGCCAATATCATTAAGGAAAGTTAATAAGTCCTGCTTGCGTTCATCCATTTTCTTAATTTCGCTATTATGTCTGTAAGTGTACGGGATCTCAGCAAGGTATATGGTGCGCAGAAAGCGGTGGAGAAGGTTTCCTTTGAGGTACAGCCCGGCCAGATACTGGGCTTCCTGGGTCCGAACGGCGCAGGAAAATCCACGACTATGAAAATGATCACAGGATATATCCCGCCCAGTGAAGGACAGATCACCGTACGGGGTACAGATATGCTGTCTCATCCGCTGGAAGGCCGGCGTTATATCGGGTACCTGCCCGAGCACAATCCACTGTACCACGATATGTATGTGAGAGAATATCTCCATTTTGTAGCGGGCATTTACAGGCTGGATAAGCGCCCGGAGGCAGTCAGCCGGGTGATAGAGATGACCGGCCTGGGAAAAGAGCAGCACAAGCTGATCCGGCAATTGTCTAAAGGATATAAACAGCGGGTAGGCCTGGCACAGGCGCTGATCCATGATCCGGAAGTGCTGATCCTGGACGAACCTACAACAGGACTGGACCCCAATCAGCTTTCGGAGATCCGGAGCCTGATCAGAGAGCTGGGCAGATCCAAAACGATTATTTTTTCTACGCACATCATGCAGGAGGTGCAGGCTGTCTGCGACCGGGTAATGATCATTCAAAGTGGGAAAATTGTAGCAGATGACACTGTGAAAGGTCTGACTGGGAAATTATCCGGCAATGCTGTCGTCCATATCTCTTTTGAGCAGCCGATCCCGGTGGAGCATTTCAGGGAGCAACCCGCAATCGAGAGCATTGCTCCAACAGGACCGATGACTTACCAGGTAACCGGCAAAGATCTGCTGGAACTGAAAAGAGCATTATTTGAGATCGCCGTCCGGCACCACAACCCGATCTTATCCCTGCAGGACCAGCAGACCAACCTGGAAGACCTGTTCAAGCAGTTAACCTCTTAACCCGGCTATATGTGGAGTATCTATAAAAAAGAGTTAACCCAGTTTTTCAGCTCCCTGACAGGATATGTCGCCATGAGCGTATTTCTGCTGGTCATGGGATTGAATGTCTTTATATTCGAAGGGAATGTGCTGGACTCCGGCTATGCTACCCTGGATGTTTTCTTTTCACTGGCGCCCTGGATCATGGTGCTGATGATTCCGGCCATCACGATGAGAAGCTTTGCCGATGAGTTGCAAACCGGTACCTTCGAAATGCTGGCCACCAAGCCCGTCTCTGATACCCAGATCCTGATGGGTAAATTCCTGGCCACCTGTACGCTACTGTGCGCCACCTTACTGCCTACACTGATCTACTTTATAGCTGTGTCGGCAGTCAGCCTGGAGGGTGCGGGAATAGATACCGGAGCGACATGGGGTTCCTATGCCGGGCTGCTATTGCTGGGCATCCTTTTTTGTTCGGCCGGCATCTGGTCATCGCTCCTCAGCGCGAACCAAATCGTGGCCTTCCTGTCGGGTGTTTTCTTTTGCTACCTGATCTATGACGCTTTTTTCCGCCTCAGTACCTTGAATGTATTCAGCGGCAGAATTGATTTCATCATCCAATCCCTGGGTGCAGGCGCTCATTATGATGCCATCAGCAGAGGGGTGATAGATTCCAGGGACCTGGTATATTTTTTTACGGTCACAGCGCTCTTTCTGCTGGCGAGCCGTATAACGCTGGAAAGCAGGAAATGGTAAACCTATTATTTCCTTCTATTAAAACTGAAACACATCGTGAAAAATAGGCCCATCCTCCGATCTCTTAAAGTGTTGCTGCTCTCAGCGCTCGCGCTGACCGGCCTCAATATCCTCTCTCACTTCGCCGGATTCCGGATCGATCTTACGGAGGAAAAAAGATATACCCTTACGCCGGCTTCCGAGAAACTGCTCAAAGAGCTGAATGGTGATGTTGTCATAGAGGTTTTCCTGGAAGGCAAGGATCTGCCGGCCGGCATCAGGAATCTTCGCAACCACACCAGAGATCTCCTGCAGGACATGCGCCGGATCTCCAATGGCCGGTTAACTTATGTATTTACGGATCTGAATAGTATCGAGGACCCGAAAGTCAGGGAAGAAAGACAAAAGGCACTTGTCCAGAAAGGTCTGCTACCCGTTAACCTTGAAGTCGGCTCAGAATCGGGATATTCTGAGAAGCTGATCTTTCCCGGCGCGCTGATCAGCTACCAGGGAAAAGAGATAGCAGTGACCATCCTGGAAAACCAATTGCTCTCCGGAGCGCAGGGAGCAATAGACAATTCTGTTAATTTCCTGGAATATAAGATCGTCAATGCCATCAACAAACTGGACAGGACCACAATTCCTGCCATCGGATTCCTGCAAGGACAGGGAGAAGCAGGTATCGGCCAGGTGTCTGATTTTGTCGAAACCCTGATGAAGCAGAATTTCCAGGTCAAAAAAGTTGAGCCCGGCCTGGATCCTCTCTTAGATGGGAAAACAGACGTGCTGATCATAGCCAAACCAACCAGACCTTTTTCAGAAGAGACCAAATTTCTCATCGATCAGTACATCCTGCGCGGAGGAAGAGTACTGTGGCTCATCGATCAGGTCATCGCAGATATGGACAGCTTCCAGCTGGTACCATCCATATACAGTATTCCCAGAATGTTGAATATAGAAGATCAGCTTTTCAGGTACGGCGCCCGCATCAATAATGATCTTGTCCTGGATCTCTATTGCGTACCGGTTCCGATCGTTGAAGAAATCGCCGGCAATCCCACACCTAAATTGTATCCCTGGGTCTTTTATCCTATGGTCAGAGGCGATCAGTCCCACCCGGTCGTTAAAAACCTGGACCCGGTGCTGATGAAGTTTCCTTCTTCCGTAGACACTATCCGCAGCGAAGGCATCAAAAAGACCGTTCTGCTTTCTTCTTCAGATTATTCCAGGGTACAGAGCATTCCTTTCCAGATCTTCCTGGAAGGCGCCCGGCAAAAACCGCAGCCTGCGCTTTTCAACCAGAAGAATATACCGATGGCCGTTTTGATAGAAGGTCATTTCAGATCACATTACGGCAACAGGATACAACAGTCGTTCAGAGAACTGATGGCCAAAGAACAGAAAGAGATCCTGGGCTCAGCGGAAAAAGAGGCCAGAATGATCGTGGCCGGAGACGGAGATCTCATCATCAATGAAGCTGACCCCAGCGGCCGACCGCTGCCCTTAGGATTCTACAGGATCACCAGGGAAACGTATGCAAATAAAGATTTCCTGCTCAATGCCGTAGAATACCTGCTGGACGATGCAGGGCTGATCACAGCCCGGAACCGGGATATCAGCATGCGCCTGCTGGACAAAGCCAAAATCAGTGACCAGAAAAGTCTCTGGCAATTCATTACCGTAGGTCTGCCGGTTCCGTTAATGTTGTTTTTCGGATTTCTGTACAATCGCAGACGCAAAATCCGATATACCCGATGACCAGCTACGATCATACTGATGCCCTGCATGACTGGCATGAGCTCCCGGAAGAAGATGCACAGAAGGTAAAAGCGCTGGCTGAACAGCAGTTATTACCCGTTGAAGTGGCCGGTAAAAAGATCTGCATTTCCAGAATATCAGGTCAATATCTTGCGATCAACAACCGCTGCCCGCACGCCGGTACACCTTTCCATCTCGGCTCCTGCAATAAGAAAGGTATTGTTGTCTGCCCTACCCATCATTACAAGTTCGATATGAAAACCGGGCTCAGCGCAGATGGCAACCACTATAAGCTGCCGACCTATAAGATCCGGGTCACCTCCGAAGGAATTTCCATCGGCATCCGGAAGATTTAAGCCCGGGCGCACCTCCGGACAGGCTATCGTTTCGGCTTTCCTTCCCCTGATAACGATCAGGAGAAGGGTGATCCTCCACTCTATCCTTTGCGCAGATGATCCCTCAACCCCGAAGACCTTTCTACTTCTGAATGAAACGCTGAGCAGCACATCAGAAATTCATAGGATCCGGGTATTTCATAGAATAAGAAACTGACGATCTGATCTTTGAGTCATCCACTATATATCCATAAGGCGTATCCTGCTCATTCTCTCTGAACACCGGTGGCGGAAGATTATTTCTGATGGCCTGCGAAGTATAGAATACTTTCCTGGAAGGATGTTCCGGTGAGCAGATATTGAAAAGCTCATTCCTGATCTCTGCATCCAGCAATGCTTCCATATAACCTACGACATCTTCTCTATGTATCAGGTTGACCGGCGCATCCGGTTGCGTCACATCCGTCTTACCGGAAAGAAACCGGGCAGGTATCCGTTCTCCACCTACTAATCCGGCCAGCCTCAATATCAGATACAATAGTCCCGAAGACCGGACAACTTCTTCCGCTGCAAGCAAGGGTCCTGGTTTTAAAGGGCAGGATTCTTTCGCTACCCGTATTTCAGCAGATAACCCCTGCCGGTACACTCCTGTCGTGCTTGTGAAAAGAACCAGGCTGTCCGGCGCACACTGGTTCAGGATATACCTTATCGCTGAGTGCCAGTTATCATGATTACCTCTCGGCGGCAAAGTAATCACAACGGTGCTGCAGGTGCTGATCCAGGCAGGTAAGCGATTCTCCCGGCCCGTATATTTCCACTGTTTGGCTACCATTCCGCGTGACTGCAGGGACACGGCCTTTTCCTCCGAAGTCGTCGTTCCGTATACCTTCCTGCCACGGGCCATCAGGTGCACGGCCAATGCTTCTCCCAGCCATCCCAGGCCTATAATTGCTACGTTGTGATGCTTCATATTTTTTTATTACCCTTATAAAAAAGAGCGATTTCGACTCAAAACGAAACCTGTTAATTAACGAACGATAACACAAGTATATCCTGCGCAAAATATAAAAGAGTCAAAAATTAAGTAACTTTATCCTCTAATCTTAAAAGTCATGAATATGCTTTTGCTCCTTAGTATGCCTGGTGGCGGTGAAATGCTGCTTCTTTTACTGGCAGTTTTACTTCTTTTTGGTGGCAAGAAAATTCCTGAATTGATGCGGGGTATCGGCAAAGGTATCCGTGAATTCAATACAGCCCGTGCCAATATCAAAGATGAGTTAGAGGCCGGAATGAAAGAAGAAGAACCGAAGAAAAAGATTACCGAGTAATTTTAAAACCTCCCATTTAGGTGTCAATTTACAGATCATTAAGTGTTCTGCAGGAAGATCTGCATGCTGGAAAAGTTACTTGTACGCAAGTTGTTAAACATTACCTCAGCAATATAGAAAGCAAAAAAGACCTCAACGCTTTTGTAGAAGTTTTTGAAGAAAGTGCTTTGCGGAGAGCCGCTGAACTTGATCAACAGTTGGCCCGCGGGGAGGCTAAAGGAAAATTATTCGGACTGGTCATCGGCATTAAGGACAATATCGTCTATAAAGACCACATCTCTACATCCGGATCCAGGATATTGAGCGGTTACAGATCCATCTATTCCGCCACCGTTGTTGAAAGACTGCTGGCAGAAGGTGCGATCATCATCGGAAGACTCAATTGTGATGAATTCGCAATGGGCTCTACCAATGAAACTTCCTACTACGGCCCTGTCAAAAACCCGGTCAACCCGGAATATGTGCCGGGAGGTTCTTCAGGCGGCTCCGCAGCAGCTGTGGCAGCAGATCTTTGCCTGGCTTCACTAGGATCGGACACAGGCGGTTCTATCCGGCAACCGGCTGCTTTCTGCGGTATTATCGGACTCAAACCTACTTACGGAAGAGTGTCCAGGTACGGGTTGATGGCTTACGGCTCCTCTTTTGACCAGATAGGCCCTATGACACATAATATTGAAGATGCGGCGCGTATCCTGGAGGTCATCGCCGGCCAGGATGATTATGATGCTACTTCTTCTCCTGATCCGGTCGGCAATTATGCCGAAGGACTGGGAAAGAACAAATCTTATAAAATAGCTTACTATAAAGAAGCTATTGAGCACCCGAGCATACATCCTGCTATCAGGAGAGCTGCTGACGACCTCATTAAAAAGCTGGAAGCGGAAGGGCACGCCCTTACACCGGTTTCCATGAAAGAGCTCGATTATATCGTACCGGCCTACTATGTACTGACGACCGCCGAAGCGTCTTCCAATTTCTCAAGATACGACGGCGTACGTTACGGCTACCGATCAGAGGCTTCCAATGATCTGGAAAGTACCTATAAGAAAACCCGGTCCGAGGGTTTTGGTAAGGAAGTTCAACGCCGGATCATGTCGGGTACTTTCGTATTGAGCGCCGGATACTATGACGCCTATTATTCAAAAGCGCAGAAAGTAAGAAGGCTGATCGCAGACAAAACCTTAGAGGTACTGAAAGATTTCGATTTCATCCTCTGTCCGGCAGCACCCACTCCTCCTTTTAAGCTCGGAGAACATTCTGATGATCCGATTGCCATGTACCTGGGAGATATCTTCACCGTACAGGCCAACCTGGTGGGCATACCGGGTATTGCATTACCTGTAGGAAAGACCGATGACGGGCTCCCGATCGGCATGCAGTTCATGGCAGGTAAGTTTGAAGAAGCTAAGCTGCTCGCTTTCAGCCACCAGCTGATGGCAAGTCTGAACTAAGCGATCTTCCTGTTTTTCAATATAAAATTTTACAATAAAATCTTTCTACCATCTAAAAGGGCGTGATTATATACCCTTTTAGATTAATTTCGTGCCCAAAGCAACTCATTGACTGTTTCAATGAACCGCCCGTTTTTCTTCCGGCAAAGATCACCTGCTTAAGAATTGCGATAAAGAAGCAGTCACAGCGTAGCTTTATGCTGGTCACTAAGAGATAAAAAATGATAGCATACTTAAACGGTGTTATAACTTACAAATCCCCGACACACATCTACATCGAATGTGCGGGAGTGGGATATCACGTCAATATCTCATTATCCACTTTCTCCGCCATTGAACATCAGGAACAAATACGTATATTCACTTACTTACATATCAATGAGCAGGCGCATACGCTGTATGGGTTTGCGACTGAAGATGAAAAGGAAATGTTTGTACACCTGATCTCTGTCAACGGAATAGGCCCTAACACGGCCCGGCTGGTATTGTCATCGCTTTCCACTATAGAGCTCCAGAAAGCAATAATCCATCAAGAAGTGAGTTTAATACAAAAGATAAAAGGTATTGGTCCGAAAACAGCACAAAGGATGGTTCTGGAATTAAGAGATAAAATGAGTAAGATCCTGGTCAATGATCCTACTTATGATCTGCAAAGTTCAGCGCCTTCTTTTTCAGATGAGGCGATTGCAGCACTGGTCATGCTAGGTTTTGCAAAAGTTCAGGCAGAAAAAGTGGTCAAAAGTGTTGCGAAAAGCCATCCGGCGATACCGTCTGTGGAAGAACTGATTAAAATCAGCCTTAAAAATTTATAACTACAGCCCTTATCAGCTTCAGTGTTTAGACCGTTAGTTTTTATCATCACGCTGCTTGGTACGGCAACCTGCCTGAACAATCTGAAGGCGCAGGTAGCCTACCCTTTTGCACTGGTGATGGCGACTGCAGCCGCAGTAGAAAACGAAAACAATGAAGATTCCACCAAATTAAGATATCCCCTTCAGGACCGGCGTGCAGACTTTCTGACCGATCCGGTTCCCTATACCATAGATCTGAAGGATCCCAAAAGCATAGAAAAAAAGGTTGAATACGATCCGGTAACAAAGAAGTTTGTCGTTTATGAAAAAATCGGCAACCGTTACGTCCGGACACCTACCTACATGACCTATGAAGAGTATGTAGAATACCAGAAGAAACAGGCGGAAAGAGAATATTTTGAGATGCGGTCCAAAGCCAGGGATCTGGCTGAACGCAAATCGACAGCACCGAAATTGTACGACGGACCGGAATTATACGACAAGGGCTTCGGTCAGAAACCCAAGATTGAGATCAAACCCCAGGGTAATGTAGAGATCACGCTCGGGGCAGTATCTCAGAAAATAGATAATCCCGTCCTGCCGCTGCCACAGCGAAAGCAGACCAATTTCGATTTCGACATGAATATCCAGATGAACCTTACAGGTCAGATCGGAGATTACATGAAGCTCAATACCAATTTCAATTCCAAAGCTACCTTCAACTTTGAAAACCAGGTAAAGCTTGGCTATAAAGGACGGGAAGACAATATCATACAGGAAGTCAGCGCAGGTAACGTTTCTCTACCGCTCAGGGGAAGCCTGATCCGGGGCAACCAGAGCCTCTTTGGTATTAAAACCCAGTTAAAGTTCGGACGCTTATTGGTCACCAATATCCTGTCCCAGCAAAAATCGAAGTCCGAAGCCATCCGGATCGAAGGCGGTGCTCAAACCAAAAACTTCGAGATCAAGGCGGATGAATATGAAGACAACAAACACTTTTTCTTTGCCCACAGTTTTAGGGACAATTATGAACCTTCCTTATCCAGGCTGCCTGTTGTCAGCTCTGTCATCAATATCAACAGGATAGAGGTCTGGATCACCAACAGTAACCGGCAGACCCAGGATGTCAGGGAAGTGGTAGCCTTAGCCGATCTGGGAGAAAAGAGAAGGCTGGTCAGGCAAGAGTTCTTCAATCCCGCAGGATCAGATAATGCGTCCAATGGCTCCAATACATTATACAGCACACTGACTGCACCAGGCAATAACGAACGGCTCAGAAATCCAAGCACCGCCATTACCTTACTCGAAAACGACCTGTCACTCCGGGCAGTGGTAGACTACGAACGAACCAGCGCAAGAAAGCTGGCTACAACCGAATATACCTACAGCCCTCAGTTAGGCTATATTTCACTCAACCAGTCACTGAAACCGAACGAGGTGTTGGGTGTGGCAATAGAATACACCATCAACGGACAGGTATACCAGCTCGGAGAATTCGCAGACGGAGTAACGCCGAGCACAGATACCACAGATGTCCGGGATAAAGTCCTGGTATTGAAGATGCTGAAATCAACTTCTATCCGGACCGCATTGCCGATATGGGACCTGATGATGAAAAACATCTATCCCCTTAACGCTTACCAGATCAGCCCGGAGAACTTTATGCTGGATGTCTACTACAGGGATCCCGGCGGAGGCTTAAAGAGATATCTGCCCAATGGCGGTGATATTTCCGGAAAACAATTGATCAAGGTACTTCAACTGGACAATACCAATACCCAACTGGACCCTCTGCCAGATGGGCGTTTTGATTTTATAGAAGGCGTCACGATCAATTCCAGAACAGGAAAAGTCATTTTCCCGGTACTGGAACCGTTCGGCGATTATCTCAGGAAAGCAATCAACAACGAAGACGTTGCCAATAAATTTGTTTACGACATTCTTTACGATTCCACGAAATTCAACGCCCAACAATTTCCCGAATACAACCGTTACCTGTTAAAAGGAAGTTACCGTTCCAGTGCGTCCAGTGAGATCAAGCTGGGTGGTTTCAACCTGCCGCAAGGTTCAGTGATCGTTTCCGCAGGCGGCCAGGTACTCAGAGAAAATATTGACTACGAGATCAATTACAGTCTCGGAACCGTCCGGATCATCAATGACGGAGTCATGAACTCCGGTGTTCCCATAGATATCAAATTTGAAAACAACATCCTCTTTGGCGTCGTGAACAGATCGCTGGTAGGAACCAGGCTGGACTACGAGATCAATAAAAACTTCACGCTGGGAGCAACACATATGCGTCTTTCGGAAAGGCCTTTTACACAAAAAGTCAATATCGGTGATGACCCGATCAAGAACAATATTATCGGCTTTGACCTCAACTACTTTACAGAATCACAGGGGCTGACCCGGTTGTTCAATAAGATCACAGCCCAGGATATAACGTCCCCTTCCAAGATCACAGTCAGCGGTGAATTTGCCAAACTGATCCCGGGAAGTGCGAGAGGCATTAACCTGGATAATGAAGCGACGATCTATATTGATGACTTTGAAGGAACCAGTGTAAGCTATGACCTTAAATTCCCTTTCAATGCCTGGCAATTATCCAGCGCACCGAAAGGAATGACCAATTCTTTCGGAGCAGAATTATTCCCGGAAGCCCGGCTGAATAATGACCTCCGTTACGGCTATAACAGGGCAAAGCTCTCCTGGTACCAGATCGATAACGTCTTCTATAATTCCAGGAACAACCCGCTGGATGGGAATAAGCAGGAACAGGAAGGGATCTATACCAGGCTCTATTATGAGAAGCAGATTTTTCCTAACCGCCAGAACGAAAATCTGCAGAACGCACCTTTATACACCTTTGACCTTACCTTCAATCCGGCAGAAAGAGGGCCCTATAACTACGAAACTTCCGGAGAGCCGGGCATCTCTGCAGGTCTGGATTTTTCGGGAAAATTAAGAGATCCGCGCACCCGTTGGGGCGGTATCATGCGAACCATAGAGACTACCAACGACTTCGAAGCTGCCAACATAGAATTTATCCAGTTCTGGTTCCTGGATCCTTTCCAGAAATCTTCCAACGCACAATCCGGAAGCCTCTATATCCATCTTGGAACCATCTCTGAGGACATCCTGAAAGATTCCCGGAAACAATATGAAAACGGTTTGCCAAGACCCGGCGTAGAAACCAGGCTGGACACTTCCGTATGGGGCGTGACACCGAGAATTACCAACGCCATTACCAACGCTTTCGATGCCAATCCTGAGGTGATCAGAAACCAGGATGTGGGACTGGATGGTTTGGGAGACAATGCCGAGCGTGATTTTTATGGAAATTATCTCAACGAACTTCGCGGGGTGATCTCTCCCGAAGCCATGTCAGCCTTTGAGAATGACCCTTCCGGAGATAACTACAGGTATGCCCTTGATCCGGGCTTCAGTTCCGGTGACGGGATCATTACTCGATACAGGAACTTTAATGGTACGGAAGGAAACTCTTCCAACAATGCCAATGACGCTTCCAATACTACCGGCAATGCCAAAAATACACCGGATGATGAGGACCTGAACAGGGACAATACCCTCAATGAAACCGAAGAATACTTCCAATACCGGTTGGATCTCGATCCGGTTTCACTGGTTAATTCAGAATTCATTACCGACAAAGTGGTCGTTCCGCTTTCTGTCAACGGTGTCCCCGACAGCGCCGTCTGGTACCAGGTACAGATACCGATCACAGCCTATGAACAGAAAGTAGGCAGCATTCCGGATTTCAGATCTATCCGGTATATCCGTATGGTGATGACCGATTTTGAGGAAGAAGTAACCCTGAGATTCGCTGAATTCAGCCTGGTCCGTAACCAGTGGAGAAGATACCTGCAGAATCTCGGAGAACCGGGTGAGAGCCTGCCTACAGATAATGGTGATAACACCAATTTCAGCGTAACCTCCATAAGCATTGAGGAAAACGCCAACAGATACCCGATACCGTATGCAATTCCTCCGGGTATCAGCCGGGAGCAAACGATCAATGGTTATTATAACGCATTGCAGAATGAACAATCGCTCAGGATGCAGGTTTGCGAGCTTAAAGACGGGGAAGCAAGAGCCGTATACAAGATCTCCAGCCTGGATATGCGCTTATACAAGCGACTCAAGATGTTCATCCACGCAGAGAACCTTTATACCGACAGAGGCCAGCTCATGCCGCTCAATGACGGTGACCTGACAGCATTCATCCGCCTCGGTGCTGACTTCACAGAGAACTACTACGAATACGAGATTCCTTTGAAGCTCACCCAGCAGGGAACCTATAATCCTAACCTGGATGCAGACAGGAGAGCCATCTGGCCGCTGGAAAACGAGCTGAATGTGCGCATAGACTCCCTGACATTGGTCAAGCAACTCCGGAATAACCAGAATGTGCCGTTGACCAGGGTATTTGCCATAACGGACGAGAACGGCCGGAAAATAAGCGTCCGCGGTAATCCGGATCTCGGGCAATCAACGGTCATGATGCTCGGGGTCAGAAACCCGAAAAGAATCATCGGCATCAATGACAATACAGATGACGGCTTACCCAAGTGCGGCGAGCTTTGGTTTAATGAATTGAGGCTGGGCGGACTGGATGAACAGGGTGGTTATGCCGCTCTCGGACGGGTAGATATCCAGATGGGAAACCTAGGTAACATTACCGTTTCCGGCAATATACATACTATCGGATTCGGTGATATAGAACAAAGGCTCGCTGAAAGAAGCCGGGATGATTACTACCAGATAGACGTTGCGGCTAACGTCAATATGGGCAAACTCCTGCCGGAAAAAGTCGGACTGGAGATCCCGGTATATGCCAATTTCTCGACTGCTGTCAGCACGCCTCAGTACGATCCTTATGAGTATGATATCAAGGTCAAAGATAAGCTCGCAGCAGTGGATGCAGATCCTACGCTGACGACTACGGAAAAGAAGATCAAAAAAGACGAGATCAAAGACCAGTCCAGGAATATTAACAATATCAAGAGCGTGAATATCAGCAACATGCGTAAGGTCAAAACCAACAGTGAACGACCGGCGCGAGTCTATGATATTGAAAACTTCGATGTCACCTATGCCTACTCCGAAATCGAAAGGAGCAGCCCTATCATTGAAGAAGAAGTCATCAAAAAGCACCGGTTTGCTCTGGGTTACAGCTATGCTCCCAAAACCACTTACTGGCAACCTTTCAGAGATCTGAAGAGTAACAGCAAATTCCTGAAGCCGATCAAGGAGTTCAATATCAACTATAAACCGAACAACATTTCTTTCCGCTCGGATATCAACAGGCAATTAGGTTCCACCCTGATCAGAGATATCGGTAATGACGGACTGGAAATAGATCCCAACTACGATAAATACTTCACCTGGGACAGGTTCTACACCTACAAACACAACCTTACCAAAAACCTCAATTTCGAGATTGTAGCAACAAACAATGCCAGGATCGATGAGCCGTATGGTGCTATAGATACCAAAGAGAAACGGGATACGATCCGACAAAACTTCTGGAGCTTCGGAAGAGCCACTCGCTACATGCACAGCTTCAATGCCAATTACACCCTTCCGACCCAGTATATCCACTTCCTGGACTGGATGACCGTACGAGGCAGGTATAGCTCTACCCTGGGATGGACAGCCTCTTCCCTCGCCATTCCTGAATGGGGTAATATCCTGGATAACAGTATGAACCTTCAGATCAACGGCGAGATTAACTTCAAATCCCTATACCAGAAATTCCCAGGTCTCAAACCTTATACAAACGCAGACAGGAGAAAAACAAAGGAAGAATACGGACAGCTCGCCTCCAAATTCAACGACAATTATGAACGGGCGACCAAACGCATCACTGAGCAAGCACTTAAAATTGTGAAAAAGGAAGAGGAGATAGAAAAAGCCAAGCTTGATACGGCCAAGACAAAAGACGATATCAAAGCGCTGATCGCTGAAAAGAAAGAGCTGAAAAATCAATTCCGGAAACTTAAGGAAGACCGGACAAAGATCAACAGACCGCAGAACCCTATGCTGGATGCTGTGGTAAGACCGCTTTTGTTACTGCAAAGAGCGACGATCACTTATGATGACAAACGGAGCACCGTACTGCCGGGATTCATGCCTTCTCCCAAGCTGTTCGGACAAAGCCTGGACTACAATGCTCCCGGTTTCGGATTCCTGTTCGGGCAACAGAAAGACACTTCCTGGTTACCTGAAATTGCGCAAAAAGGCTGGCTGACAGAAGACACCATCTTCAACTACCAGTTCCAGCAGCAACGGACCAAGAACCTTAATTTAAGAGTAGTGCTGGAACCGATACGGGATTTCAGAGTGGATGTCAGCCTGCAGAAACAGACGACGGAAATCTATACAGAGTTTTTTAAGCGACCTGACGGAAACTCCGGCTTCCAGCACCTGGCAGCACAGACAGGCGGTAGCTATACCATTTCCTTCATCATGCTGAAAACGATCTTCGATAAGGTGGATGACAATAACTTCAGCAGCTCCTTCAGGAATTTCGAAGCGATCAGGAGCGAGTTCTCAAAAAAGCTCGCCGAAGGCAACCCCAACTCAACCGGGAACTTTATCAACCAGGACAGTGTGCTCTTACAGGGATTCTATGAGGGTTACGGTCCGTATTCTACAGACGTGCTTGTTCCGGCATTGATCGCCGCATATTCCGGAAAGGACGTGAATAAAGTCAAACTCAACCCGCTCAGTACAATCCCACTTCCCAACTGGCGGTTAACATATAACGGTATCTCAAAGACCAAATGGGGCCGTAAGCTGTTCAACAACTTCAATATTACCCACGCGTACACCTCAACCTTTACCATCAGCAGTTATACTTCTGATCTGAATTTCCTGGGTACACCCGGTTATGATTCGGACGTGCAATATTATGTACCGAGCGCTTTAGACACCTTATCCGGCAACTTCTACACCCTTTACTACATTCCTCAGATACAGATCTCAGAACAGCTGGTTCCTCTGATCGGTATAGATGTCACCTGGAAAAACAGTCTTCAGACGAGCTTCGAATTTAAGAAGTCCCGGACGCTGGGATTGAGTTTACTGGATTTTCAGTTGGCAGAGACCCGCTCTACGGAAGTTACCAGCGGGCTTGGATATGCCCTGGCTAAATTCAAATTGCCTTTCAAGATCCGTGGAAACCGGGTTGTCCTGGAAAACGATGTTAACCTCCGTTTCGATATCTCTATCCGCAATGACAAGACCATCAACTACAGGCTGGATCAGAACGTTGCAGAGCCTACTTCCGGAGCCAGAACGGTCAGCTTTTCGCCTACCATTGACTATGTTGTCAATAAGCGGTTGAACCTCCGCATATTCTTTGATTTCAGAAAGACTACACCTGCAACGCTCGCTTCTTATCCTACCAGAAACAGCCGCGGAGGTGTCACCCTCAGGTTCTCACTGGCGCCATAGATCTTTCCTCAGGAATGAAATCGCTGAAGTAGTTTTTCGGGGATCTTCAGGCTTTTCAGGCTCACAACTGCCAGCCATGAAATGACCGGGGCAATGAGCACTAATGGAAATTCAGCTGATGCAGGATCATATGCAAAAGAAATCAACGCCGCACTTAATACCATTGCATAGCTGTACATCATCCATTTGGTATGTGCCAGCCAGTTTCGTTCGGCAATATAAAAGATACCTTTTCTCGTACTCACCCACCAAACTATCCCCACAACCAGGCCAATGATCTTAGCCGGCCATGAGGAGAAGCTGAAACTCATGACCGTCCAGCTGGGCGCAGCCAGCAAAAGGCTTAACATCACATATACATTACCTAAAGCAAAATGCACTGTACGGAAATTCCGGTAAAGCACAGGTACAAATTGCCAAGGACCAATCAGGACACAGAGGATCATTGTCCAATGCCAGATCATTTCCACACCCGAAAAGAAAGCGGTCCAATCAGCATCTGTTTTTTCAAATCCTCCCGCCGCATATAGCTTTGTCAGCGGCAGCAGCATAATCAACAGCATTTTAACGTTTAATAGCTTCACGACCTTTATTCGTAAGAGATAACATAAGCCGAATTTACTATTTTAGAACATGCTAATTCCCGAAATCAAGAGGACGTTCCTGATACTTACCTGTTTCCTATGCTGCTCATATGCAAAGGCCGCATATGTATTGATCCCTATGGATGATGTTCAGAGCAATCACCTGAAAGCATACGGAATTGCTTACTGGAGTCTCGAAAAAGAAACGGAAGTAGACTGGTTGCTTAACTACAGAGGGGGAAGTTTTGCGATTAAGGCTTCTCCGGTTATTGAAAAAGAATGCCTTATCCGCGGAGTCAAATACGAGACGATCTCTGATGCGCGTATGGCTGCTATCCTGGACGAGATCGCTCAACCGGAGATCAACATGGATGCCGTCCGGCTGGAGAAAGCACCTAAGATCGCCGTATACAGTCCTAAAGGCAAGCTTCCCTGGGATGATGCGGTAACATTAGTGCTTACTTACGCTGAAATACCTTATACTGTTATCTATGATACGGAAATCATGAACGGTGAGCTGGCACTGTACGACTGGCTTCACCTCCACCACGAAGATTTTACCGGCCAATACGGAAAATTCTACGCCAACTACAGAAATGCAGAATGGTACATCAACCAACAGAAAGAAGCGGAAGCTTTAGCCAGATCGCTCGGATTCAATAAGGTCTCTCAATCCAAGCTGGCAGTTGCCAAAAAGATCCGGGAATATGTTGCCGGAGGAGGTTTTATGTTCGCCATGTGCTCCGCTACAGATAGTTATGATATTGCATTATCAGCTGACGGTGTAGATATCTGTCACCAGGTATTTGACGGCGATCCGATAGATCCGGCAGCGCAACAAAAGATAGATTATTCCAAAACTTTCGCCTTTGAAAAGTTTAAGCTGGTGTTGAACCCAATGGAATATGAATTTTCGGATATCGACGTACCGCCAAACAGGCCGGTGGAAGAGAAGCTGGATTATTTCAGCATTTTCGAATTTTCCGCCAAATGGGATCAGGTTCCTGCCATGCTCACACAAAATCACAGCAGGATCATCAAAGGCTTCATGGGTCAGACCACTGCTTTCAAAAAGAGAGTGATCAAAAAAGATGTGCTGATCATGGGAGAAAACAAATCTTTTGATGAAGCCAGGTATATCCACGGCTCTTTTGGTAAAGGGACCTGGACTTTTTATGGCGGACACGACCCTGAGGACTACAGGCACCTGGTAGGCGACGCCCCGACAGATCTTAACCTCCACCCGAATTCACCTGGTTACAGGCTGATCCTGAATAATATCCTGTTCCCTGCCGCCAAGAAGAAAGAGCGGAAGACCTAATGCCGATAGCTATCGGCATCGGATTCTTGAGCACTATTCTTATTTACCGCGAAAGCGGGTAACTTTTAGACACCTGCTTGCGCAGGTGATGAAAAGTGATGCTTCTAAAAACCCGCAATCTGTCGAAAACAGGGATATCTGCAAATACAATCGTCTGTGGTCTATAGTCTGACCGGCTATGGCCCGACTCATTAACCCATTTGCATATTATCACATTTTCCTAAGCAAATACGGTGGTCAGTGGTCTGGCTGGCTGTGATCCAACTTATTAACCCATTTGCATATTATTCCATTTCCAGCAAACACGGTGGTCAATGGTCCATCGTCTGACCAGCTTCATTAATACAATCGTCCATCGTCTGACTGACTATAGTCCAATTTCATCAGCGAATACGTCGGTTCGAGATCCTCACCAACCGTAGTTCGAGCTGTTAACTCAGCTTTCCCTTCACATCGAAAGCATCTCTCAGGCCATTTCCTAACAAGTTGAAAGCCAGTACCAATATCATGATAGCGATACCCGGCGCCAATGCTAAGAAGGCCTTTTCAGGAATAAACAGGTAATTATGCTGCTCATTCAGCATTACACCCCAGGAAGGCATAGGAGGCCTTACCCCGATGCCGACAAGGCTCAGACCGGCTTCTACCAGGATCGCAGAAGCGAAATCAGACGCGGCGATCACCATGATCGGCCCTATTATATTAGGAAGGATATGTTTGAAGATAATTCTGAAATGACCGTATCCGAGTCCCCTGGCAGCCTGCACATATTCCATCTCCCGCACGGACATTACCTGTCCCCGCACAATACGGGCAACTTCCACCCACATCGACAAGCCCACCGCCAGGTAGATAACCCAGAAACGGTCTACACGGCCATCCAATGCGAAAGTCAGCGCCATAGCCAGCAGAATAGTCGGTACCGCCCAAACCACGTTGATGACCCACATGATCACGCTGTCGACTGCTCCTTTAAAGTATCCCGCCAAAGCACCCAGGGTAATACCGATCGTCAGAGAGATAAGCACAGCAATAAACCCGACAGAGATCGATACCCGAACTCCGAACAGCAAACGGCTCAGGATATCCCTGCCGTAATTGTCCGTTCCGAGCCAGTACTTCTTCTCAACGATATTCTTATTTTCTACCTGCGTTTTAAGCTTCTCAATATCTTCTGAAACGATCACCCCGTTTTTATCCGTAAACTGGACATTATTGCCTGCTACCTTGATATCGTTATGTTCTCCGGACAGACCATAGACAATTTCAGGAAGATTGAACCGGGTCTCTGTCGACGGAATATGATCACCTTTATACAACTGAGCCATAAGGTCTATACGGTCCCATTCATACCCGGTGACCGGGATCATTCTGTAAGGATTGTCCTTGCCTTTAGCTATCCGCTGAAAGATATTAACCGAAGGCTCATCCCTGTTCTTCTTGACCATCAGCATTTTAATGCTGTATCCCGGATTTTTATTAGCCAGCTCCAGTACCTGATCATTGGCGTCCGGTGTAGAATCCGGCGCTATAACGGGAGCAAAGACGGCAAGAAAAACAGCGAGTAAAATAACAGCCAGACTTCCGACCGCAGGCTTATTCTTTTTCAACCGCTTCCAGGCTTTATACAGTGGAGATTCCTGAAATGGACTATTACTCTTCTTTGCCATCAAGTTCTAAAATACAATTTATCAATAGATTTCAACCTGTTGCCGTGATCACACCTGATTTTAAAACAAGGTCATCGCAGATCCCGGCGGCACTTTCCCCAGGTGAGTATATGCTTTGGCAGTCGCTTCCCGGCCTCTTGGCGTGCGTTTCAGGTATCCTTCCTGGATAAGGTAAGGTTCATACACCTCTTCTATGGAACCCGCATCCTCTCCTACTGCAGTTGCAATTGTAGTAAGACCGACAGGACCGCCGCCGAATTTCTCAATGATGGTATTCAGGATATGATTATCCATTTCATCCAGCCCGTGCTCATCGATATTAAGAGCCGCCAGCGCATATCTTGAAATTTCCTTCTCTATACGGCCATTTCCCTTGATCTGCGCAAAATCCCGTACCCTTCTCAACAAAGCATTGGCGATCCTGGGTGTTCCTCTGCTTCTCCGGGCGATTTCGTATGCCGCATCTGTATCTATCTCAGTGTTGAGAATAATTGCAGAACGTTTGATAATATTGCTCAGAACATCCGCATTATAATATTCCAGCCTGAAAGTAATGCCAAAGCGGGAACGCATAGGAGCTGTCAGAAGACCGCTTCGGGTGGTAGCACCCACCAGTGTAAAAGGATTCAGGTTGATCTGTATCGATCTGGCGCTCGGTCCGCTGTCCAGCATGATATCGATCCTGTAGTCCTCCATCGCGCTGTAGAGATATTCTTCTACTGTCGTGTTCAACCGGTGGATCTCATCAATGAAAAGCACATCATTCTCCTGCAACCCGGTCAGCAATCCGGCCAGGTCACCGGGTTTTTCAAGTACCGGACCAGAAGTGATCTTCATCCCGGAACCCAGCTCGTTAGCAATGATATAAGATAAAGTCGTTTTCCCTAACCCCGGCGGGCCATGCAACAGCACATGATCCATAGATTCCCCTCTCAACTTAGCTGCCTTGATGAAGATAAAAAGGTTCTCCACTATCTGCGGCTGCCCTGCAAACTGCTCCAATGCCTGGGGCCTGAGCGCACGTTCTACTTCCTTCTCGGCAGTATTCATGCTCTCGCCTTCCGCATCCAGATATGAATGATTACGACTCACTTTTCAAAGATAGTAAAATGCCCTTCTAGCATGACAAAACATTTGATTTGCATTATATTTAAGTCAAAATGTTTTTTTCTAAAAATTTTAAAACCAAACAGAGTACAGGACGTTAACATTATGTACTTCTGAAATGAAATAACCAAACATTCTAAATAAAGATCTTTATGAGTGGACAAAAAATTACTATTAAAGACGGCATCCTAAATGTCCCGGACAATCCAATTATACCTTTTATCGAAGGCGACGGAATCGGACCGGATATCTGGAAAGCTTCCGTGAGAGTTTTTGATGCAGCAGTGGAAAAAGCATATAACGGAAAGAAGAAAATCGAATGGTTAGAAGTATTGACCGGTGAGAAAGCTTTCAAGCTGACCGGCGAATGGTTGCCGAAAGAAACCTTAGAAAAAATACAGGAACATCTTGTCGCTATAAAAGGGCCGCTGACGACTCCGGTTGGCGGTGGTATCCGCTCACTGAACGTAGCATTAAGACAGGTTCTGGACCTTTATGCCTGCGTGAGACCGGTAAGATACTTTGACGGCGTGCCTTCACCGGTTAAAGAACCGCAGAAAGTGGATATGGTGATCTTCCGGGAAAATACGGAAGATATTTACGCAGGGATAGAATATCTCGCTAAAACACCTGAGGCTGAAAAGGTGATCCATTTCTTGATCAATACCATGGGTGTAGACAAAATCAGGTTCCCTGAATCTTCTTCTATCGGTATCAAACCGGTATCTATTGAAGGTACAGAGCGACTCGTCCGCGCAGCGATCAAATACGCGATCCAGCAAAAACGCAAATCCCTGACCTTCGTGCACAAAGGCAACATCATGAAGTTTACGGAAGGTAAATTCAAAGAATGGGGATACGCCCTGGTGGAAAGAGAATTCGGCGATTATGTATTCACCTGGAGACAGTACGATGATATCGTGGCGGAAGAAGGTGCAGCAGCTGCCAACCAGGCACAAAAAGAGGCGGAAGCAGCAGGAAAAATCATTGTCAAAGATGCTATTGCTGACAATTTCCTCCAGCAGATCATTCTCAGACCTGAAGAGTATGATGTAATTGCAACACTCAACCTTAATGGTGACTATATCTCCGATGCGCTTGCAGCATTGGTAGGCGGTATCGGTATCGCTCCCGGCGCCAACATCAACTATATCACCGGTATGGCTATCTTCGAAGCGACGCACGGAACAGCACCGAAGTATGCCAATCTCGATAAAGTCAACCCAAGCTCTGTGATCCTTTCAGGCGTGATGATGCTGGAATACATGGGCTGGCAGGAAGCAGCAGATCTCATTATCAAAGGTATTGAGAAATCCATCGCACAGGGAAGAGTTACTTACGACTTCCACCGGCTGATGGAGAATGCGACATTGCTCAAGTGCTCTGAGTTCGGTGATGCGATCATTGAAAACATGTAAGCATCTGTAAAATAACAATGTAAGGGAGCTCTGGCTCCCTTTTTTATTGCCATGAAACAAGCATAGAAAACCTATAGAGATATAAGAAGGAATATTTTTCATATTATTGTAATCATAAACTATGAATCCATGAACCGCGTTCTCCTTATTATATCTATTTTCATATTGCTGGGATGCAAGAAAGAAAAAGAAAATGAAGCCGAAAAAGAGCAGGAAAATTGCGCTTATACTGTTTCCGGCAGGTTCATTACAAACCCTTATGAAGTCGGAGCCCTGAGACAGCAGACTGGCCTCGAAAACGTACTGCCGACCCATGAGTATGTAAAAGTGTGGATCGAAACTACAGAGGACTGGAAAAAATGGGATGCCGCCGGAGATTTTTTACCTTTCGACTGGAGAAAAGAACCCGAAAAAGATCTTTCTCATAATATAGAATCCAATGCCAACGGATTATGGATCTACGGATTAGTTCCGGTACAGACCAGCCTTCCGCAGGGCAAAGTAGAGTTCCTGGAAAAAAGTTATCTCCCGGAACCCGGTGATCAGGTCTGGAGAAAGCTCAATCCGGACGAATCTTTTACCAGCGCAAAAGTGAACAACCAGATCGGGGGTAAGGTCAGATTTTTTGATCCTGTCGCACAGCAATATGTTCCCTTAAAAGGAATCACGGTGATCATCAAAGACGGAGGCAGAACGATCCAGAGCGCAACGGACGAAAGCGGTAACTTCAGCAATATCAATAAGATCAATTCGGATAAAGCAGAGATTCTGCTGCGATTCGACAATGCGAATATAGAAGTAAGAACGCTCGATTTTAATGACCTGGGGGGCATCCTTACACCAAATATCCTATCCGTAGGAATGATGACCAAATGCTCTTTCCGGAACCTGGACGTTACTATCGGACCCGATACAAAAAATAATAAGCTTTATAACAGCGCCTGTGCTTTATACGCCTACCAGAAATTCATGGAGTTTTCAAAAGCTAATAATTATGGCATCCCTGAAAACAAGCTCAATTTCTGGATAGCTAAAGATGCACCTTTAACGGACGGTTATGCGGCACCGATGATGCGCCATGTCGGTTCAGAACTGGGTACCAGAGACTTGCTGATCAAGCTTTTCGGTATTCCGCCGGCATTGGCCAATTCCCTGGGTAATATGATTAAAAAAGATTTACCCGATATCTATGCGCCTTACTATTCAGATGATAACGACAGAACCTCGCCGTACCATTTAGAGGTGCTTTATCATGAGTTCGGACATGCGACCCATTATACAAGAGCAGGCAAAGCATTCTGGTCAGAATACATCAATCACATCTTCAACAACGGCGGATACGGAGGAGGAGGAGATGTTCAGTCCGGATTGGTGGCAATGTCAGAATCCTGGGCGGAAGATTTCTCTATGGAGCTGCTGGCAAAAGTCTACGGATCAGCTGACTATACGCACGAACTGAGAGATAAAAATCTCTGGGGTGCTTACCGGTGGATCCCTGTAGGTATTTACTACGATCTGTATGATGACGCTGACAACGAAACTTTTGACAAAGTAAGCGGTTTCTCTTTTGAGGAATTGTATAGTATCTTTTCTCCGGAGACCAATACACCACAGAAGTTCAGAGATGAGCTGTTTGTCAGATATCCGGGAAAAGCAGAGCCACAGCGACAGGCCATCTTTGACCTTTTCAGATATTACGGTTATCAGTAAAAGGCAGGAATACTTGCACCCTGCTTTTCCATAATGCCCATGCCGAATAAAGCATAATCGAAGCGTACAGGATCTTCAGGATCGATCTTACGTAATTCGCCGGTCAGTTCCAGCACAGTCTGCCAGTCTGTTTGCTTACGGGTGATCAGTCCCAGCCTGCGGGCCTGGCGTTCCACGTGTACATCCAGCGGACAGAGCAGCTGAGCCGGCCGGATAGTCTCCCATATACCAAAATCCACTCCGCGGGGATCTTTCCTGACCATCCAGCGCAGATACATATTGATCCGCTTACAGGTAGATTTTCCGGAGGGTGCCGATAAGTGCTTCTTCGTCCGGTTGGCAGTCGTATCTTTTGACATTACCAATTGGTGAAAACCCTGGATACCGGTTCCTACATGTTGCTCTCCTTCAGACATAGGCCCAGAGAAAGCCGTCTCAAAGCTATCGTGGATTTGATAGTAATCTCTGAAAAAGGCGATCAGCCCCAGCAGGTCTGTACTATTGAAGGTACGATGTACGAAAGTCTCCAGTGGCTTGAGATCTTCCGGGCTGTGATTCAGGATAAAATCATACGGCCTGTCATCCATCCGCTCGGCCAGCTTCCTGCAATTATTGATAATCGTGACCCTTTGCCCCCATGCTAATATGGCTGCAAAAAAGCCCATGATCTCTATGTCCTGCTTCAAGGTATACCGGTGCGGGATGCAGATCGGGTCATCATCGATAAAGGACGACTGATGACAAAGATTATAATAGTGCTCAAGGATCTCTTCTACACTCATCAAGATTGATCAGATTTAAAAGGAGATGCGTCCTGTTGTTCTTTAATCAGCTTCCTGGAATACCGGATCGCCACAATCAGGCCCAATATGGCTGCCAGACCCAGGCCCGGCAATTTATCCTGCAACAACAAATAATTATATAAGCCATGCAGAAAAACCGGTACAAAGAAAGCCTTCAACGAATAGGAGAAAGATGCTTCTTTATTATACTTGGCTTTTCCGACATAATATCCCATGACCACCCCGAATACAGCATGTGCCGGTACGGCCGTGAACATTCTCACTATTGCTACCTGCCAGCCGCCTTCTATGACAAAATAGAGATTCTCCAGCGTGGCAAATCCCATCCCGATCATCACACCGTAAACGATTCCATCCATCGGCTCATTGAACACGCGCCTGTAATACATAAAAAAGCGCAGGCAAATAAACTTGATCAGCTCTTCGAGAAACGCGATCAGGAAGAAAGCTGTGATCAGTAATTCCCAGGCAGTACCCTGTGTGAACGAAAACAACGGAGACAACCGGTCGTTCATAAAAGGAACGATACTGGCACAGATCAATCCTAAAACAAATGACAGGATAAGGTACCTCAAGGGCTCATGTTCATATCTGTCCTTATGGTAGATATACCACACAATAGCCACTACAGGCGCTATAGCCAAGATGAAAGGTACCAGGTTCATAATTATGCTTGTAACGCTGCATCCAGGTCAGCGATGAGATCTTCAATATCTTCAATACCTACACTGAGACGGATCAAAGAATCTGTAACACCCGTTTTCAGGCGCTCCTCCAAAGGAATGGAAGCATGTGTCATGGTGGCCGGATGACCTATTAAAGACTCTACTCCGCCCAGAGATTCCGCCAGGGAAAACAGTTTCGTACCGGACAGCACCCTGTTTGCCGCTTCAATAGAATCTTCTTTCAGAGAAAAAGAGACCATTGCACCAGGTAATTTCATCTGCCTTTTAGCCAGTTCATAGCCAGGATGAGAAGGCAGACCCGGATAGTTTACTTTTTTAACCGCCGGATGGGCCTGCAAAAATTCTGCGATCGCCTGGGCATTCTGACAGGCACGCTCCATACGCAGATGCAATGTTTTGATACCTCTTAAAATCAACCAGGAATCCTGAGGTCCCGGAACCGCTCCGCTGGCATTCTGTATAAAATGCAGCCGGTCTGCCAGCTCTTTACTTTTTACAACGACTGCTCCCAGGATAACGTCGCTGTGACCACCCAGGTACTTGGTAGCAGAATGACAGACGATATCAGCTCCCAGATCCAAAGGTGTCTGCAGATATGGAGATGCGAACGTATTATCCACGCAAACCAAAACACCTTTTGACTTTGCAATTGAGACGATCGCCCGTATATCCACCACATTCAGCATAGGATTGGTCGGTGTTTCTATCCAGATCAGCCGGGTTTTCTCATTGATCAGCTCAGCCACTTTTTCAGGATCATTCATATCTACGAAATGAAAACCGATGCCGTAACGCTGATATATCTTGGTAAAAATCCTGTATGAACCTCCGTAAAGGTCATTGCAGGAGATCACTTCATCTCCAGGTTCCAGAAGTTTTATGATAGCATCTGTAGCAGCCATACCACTTGCAAAGCACACCCCATAAGATCCGTTTTCAAGTGCGGCCAGGTTCATTTCCAGGACCGAGCGGGTAGGGTTCTGCGTCCGGGCATATTCATACCCTTTATGTACGCCCGGAGCATCCTGCACATACGTAGAAGTCTGGAAAATAGGGGTCATGATTGCACCTGTAGAAGGATCCGGCTCAATACCGGCATGGATTACCTTAGTAGCAAATTTCATCTATATCGGTTTTACAGATTAAAGGTAAGACTTTTTAGAACGCATTCTCACAGGCAGTCATTACACCGGCAGCTGAAATAAGAAACCCGGAGCCTGAGGACCCCGGGTACTACTAAAAACACAAACAATGAAAATGCTTTAATCTTGTTTGCAGGAGTTGAACAATACTTATTCAGGAAGTTGATTATCCGGATTATCCTGCAGGTTATCAGCAGCATCTGTATCCGTTTGTTCCAAAACCGCAGGGCGGTCAACTAAATCTTCCGAAGAATGCTGCGATTGTACCGCTATATGCGGAGCGATCACCAACGCAACGATCGACATCAGTTTGATGAGAATATTCATGGAAGGTCCGGAGGTATCCTTGAAAGGGTCGCCTACGGTATCGCCTGTTACAGCAGCCTTGTGCGGCTCAGATTTCTTATAATATACCTGGCCGTTGATCTCAACACCTTTTTCAAAAGATTTCTTGGCATTATCCCAAGCCCCGCCGGCATTGCTCTGGAAGATACCCATCAGTACTCCGGACACGGTAACACCGGCCAACAGTCCTCCCAATACTTCCGGACCGAATACAAAACCTACAACAACCGGTGTGATCAATGCTATCAGACCGGGTGCCACCATTTCACGAATAGAAGCCCGGGTAGAAATTTCCACACATTTTTCATACTCCGGTTTAGCTTTATATTCCATAATGCCCGGAATTTCCCGGAACTGACGCCTGACTTCTTCCACCATGGCCATAGCAGCTCTTCCTACCGCAGCAATCGCCAGGGAAGAGAAAATAAAAGGTATCATACCTCCGATGAACAGGCCAGCCAGCACATCCGCTTTATAGATATCAATGGAAGTAATACCGGAAATACCTACGAATGCAGCAAACAACGCCAGCGAAGTCAACGCAGCAGAAGCAATGGCAAACCCTTTACCGGTAGCAGCCGTGGTATTTCCTACCGCATCCAGGTTATCCGTTCTACCTCTTACCTCTTCCGGAAGCTGGCTCATTTCTGCAATACCGCCCGCATTATCCGCTATTGGTCCGAATGCATCGATCGCCAGCTGCATAGCAGTGGTCGCCATCATCCCTGCTGCAGCAATAGCTACACCGTATAATCCTGCAAAATAATAAGATCCGTAAATTCCTGTAGCAAGGACCAGGATAGGAAGCACCGTACTTTCCATACCTACTGACAGCCCCCCGATAATATTGGTGGCATGACCGGTGGAAGATTGTCTGACAATGCTCAGCACCGGCCGTTTACCCATTGCTGTATAATACTCGGTAATGATGCTCATCAGCGCTCCGACAACGAGGCCCAGTATAATAGCAGCGGCTACGCCATTTCTGGTGAAAGTATCGCCTCTCTCCGGGTTGCTCCACGACAATGTCTCGGGAAGCATCCACATAACCAATCCTACTGCAACTATACCTGTCAGAACAATAGAAGCCCAGTTCCCCAGGTTCAGAGCATTCTGGACACTGTCCGTTTCTTTTTTCACACTTACAAACCAGGTTCCGACAATGGAAAACAGAATCCCTAATCCCGCAATGACCATTGGCAGCAGGATCGGCGACATTCCTCCGAAATTATCCACTGCTATGATTTCCTGTCCCAGCACCATGGTAGCCAGGATAGTAGCCACATAAGATCCGAAAAGGTCAGCGCCCATACCGGCTACATCGCCCACATTATCTCCCACGTTATCTGCTATTGTAGCAGGATTCCGCACATCATCTTCAGGGATACCGGCCTCCACTTTACCGACCAGGTCAGCGCCCACATCAGCTGCTTTGGTATAGATACCACCGCCAACCCTGGCAAATAAAGCAATCGATTCTGCTCCCAGAGAGAAGCCGGTCAATACTTCTATCGCCGTACGCATCTCATCGCTGTTGACCTCAATAACATGAAAAAGCTTCATAAAAACGATGAACAATCCTCCCAAGCCGAAAACAGCAAGACCTGCCACACCCAATCCCATTACCGTGCCTCCGGTGAAGGAAACCTTCAATGCCTGGGCCAGGCTGGTCCTGGCCGCCTGCGTAGTTCTCACGTTCGCCATCGTAGCGATCTTCATACCGATATAACCCGCCAGGGCAGAAGAAACTGCTCCGATAATAAAAGCTACCGCTATCAGCGGGCTGGAATGTTCTACCAGTGTTCCGGAATACGCCAACAGGATAGCCGTTATGACAGCGAAATATGTCAGGACCCTCCATTCTGCTTTCAGAAAAGCTATCGCACCGGCTGCTATATACCCGGCCAGCTCTCTCATGTTCTGATCTCCTGCATCTTGTTTGGAAACCCATGCATACTTGACTGCCATGATCAGCAAGCCTATAATACCGAGAAAAGGAACGACATACAATATCAGTTCATTCATAGTTTACTTTGTTTTTTGAAATTTAATCTATCAATTCATTAATTTAGATAATAATTAATTAATATTTCAGTAAATTTTCTTTAAACCATAATATTTAATGGAATTGTTTGTTTTATTATAGATTTCGATTTAAAGAAATTCTAATACTTGCGCGGGAATCCATTCTGTGCTATATTCCTGTATCTTATGAAAAGAATTCTCTTCCCAACCGACTTCTCAGAGCACTCAGGCAATGCCCTGGTTTTTGCAAGCGCTTTTGCAGAGCTGTCTGATGCAGAGATCATTCTTTTTCATACCATAGTGCCCGTGGTAGGTTCTATTACACAAATGGGTTATACGGTAGAACTGAATTCCGTTCTTTATGATCTGGCTTCAGAATCGCTTGAAAATATTGCCAAAACGCTCCAGAATAAAGGTATCAGCACACAGACCACATTGCGCAACGGATATGTTACCAATGAAGTGGAGGCTGCTATAGAAGAGTTCAGCATCAACATGATCATCATGGGTTCACATGGAAAAAGTAACCTCATAGATAAACTGGTAGGCAGCACAGCCGCCCACGTCATGATGAACATCGATATTCCTTCTGTCATCGTACCGTCCAAATATAATAACAGGCCGATCCGGAGAGCGGCATTCGCTCATCAGCTGGTGCAACCCAGCATCAAGCACCTGGACATGGCGCTGAATTTCACCAAGATACTGGGCGTACCGCAACTGGAAGTAGTACACATTTATAGCAACGAACAAGATGTGTATGAGGCGGACAAGACCATCATTAACCAGATAGATTCCATTTTCTCTGACGAGCGCATCCACTATCATTTCATCAATAATGATTCCGTGGTGGAAGGTCTTTCCCTGTTTCTGAAAGAAAACAACATTGACCTGCTGATCACATCTTCCAACAAGAAAACTTTCTGGCGAAGGCTGATGCTCGGCAATATCAGCGCCAAGATGGCCATGGAAATCGATACTCCTATCCTAATTCTGAAGGGATAAAAACATATCTCTATCCCACATTTAAGTATATTTAGCGCATGTACAGGAAAATTTCTGCCGACTGTATTTATACAGTCAGTTCTGCACCTATTGAAAAAGGGGTAATCGTTGTCGACAGAGAAGGGAAGATCCTTGAAACGGGTAAAAGAGAAGATTACGGCAGTGCTGAAATAGAAATATACGAAGGGGTGATTGTTCCGGGTTTTGTAAACGCACATTGCCACCTGGAACTTTCCCATATGAAAGGAAAGATCCCTACCGGAACAGGATTACTGACATTTATCGGTAATGTAGTCCGGCAAAGAAGCGCCTCTGAAGAATGGATACAGGAATGTATCAGTCAGGCTGATCAGTACATGTTTGACAATGGCATCGTCGCAGTGGGAGATATCTCTAACAAGACGGATACCTTCCGGACCAAGAAAGAAAGCCGGATCAGGTACTACACCTTCGTGGAAAATTTTGACTTTATGCAGGAAGAGCGTACCCAGGCGACCTTTGATATGTATAAAGTGGTTTATGATGCGCTTGAGGAAACCGAACATACCAGGAAAAGTATGTCTCCGCATGCGCCTTATTCCATGACCCCAAAGCTGTTTGAGCTGGTCAACAGTCTCAACAAAGGTCAACAGCGGACTATTTCCATACATAACCAGGAAACACCTCCGGAAAATGACCTTTTCCTTACAGGTCAGGGTGCATTCACTACCTTTTATGAAGATTTTAAAATGTCGCTCTCTCATTTCCGGCCCAACGGAAAGACCTCTATCCATTACGCACTGGATTACCTTGATCCCGGGCAAAAGATCCTTTTTGTTCACAATACACTGACCACTTCAGAAGATATCCGGGCGGCTCAGCAATTGATCCCTCAGACTTTCTGGGCCACTTGTCCGAATGCCAATCTTTATATAGAAAACAGGTTACCGGATTACCGCCAGTTCCTGAAAAGCAATGCAACTGTAACTATCGGGACCGACAGCCTTACTTCCAACTGGCAACTCTCTGTCCTGGAAGAGATCAAGACCATCCTGAGGTACCAGTCCTACCTGGATTTCAATACCGTACTCCAATGGGGCACGCTCAACGGCGCCAAGGCTTTATCCTGGGAAAAGGATCTGGGCAGCATAGAAAAAGGTAAAAAACCCGGGCTTGTGCTGATCAGCAATACCTGTGCAGATAAAGTAGTGTCAGACCGGTCCCAGGCCAGAAGATTAATATAAGCACCCATGACATACATCTGCCTGGATATCGGGAATACCCGTTCTAAAATCGGGATTTTTCAGGAAGAAAAACCACCTCTTTTTGAAACATACCCTGTTCTGACAACAGAGATCGTCAATGATCTCCTGCAAAGATTTACTGAATCCGAGGTGATTCTATCCAGCACGGCAGTACTTGACCCATCTGTACTCCAGGCGCTTCACCAGGCTGCCGGATTCCTGTCCGTATCTGCACAAACACCTCTTCCTTTCAGAAACCTGTATGCAACACCACATACATTAGGCATTGACCGGATAGCACTGGCAGCAGCAGCAGTCCGCCTCCATCCGGGAGAAAATGTACTGGTGATCGATACCGGCACCTGTATTACCCTGGACTTTGTGGATCGCGAAAGTACCTATCACGGAGGCAGCATACATCCCGGTATCAGGATGCGCTTAAAAGCTATGCACAATTTTACAGGAAAATTACCGTTGGTCGATAGTATCGCTATAGATAATTTAATGGGGAATTCTACAACTTCATGCCTTCAGGCAGGTGCGGTAAACGGTGCCATCAAAGAAATCGACGCCTATATTTCCGAATATAGTTCCACTTTTCAAAATCTGAAAGTCCTTCTGACCGGAGGCGATAGCAGCCTATTTTTTTCTAAGCTTAAAAATGAGATATTTGCACATCCAAATTTGGTCCTTACCGGACTTAAAGAAATTGCGCTATACAATGCAAAATAAAAAACAAAAACTGGTTTGGATACTCCAGCTGGTTGCCTTTTGTTGGGTTATTGCTCCGACAAAAGCAGGTGAGAGTACACCTTACGCCCAGTACGGCCTGGGACTGCTGGGAGATAACAACTACGTACCCAGCAGCTCTATCGGCGGATTGGGTGCTGCATACAGATCCAGTGAAGGGTTAAACTTTAATAACCCGGCCTCTCTTTCTGCCATCAGCCTGACTTCCTTTGAAGTAGGTGTTCAGGGATATCTGGGATCGAGGAAAATAAATTCAGGTTCAGCGGCCATTGGTGGAGCCGGACTTGATTACATGTCGATAGCATTTCCTGTTATCAGCAAACGCTGGGGTATGGGTATAGGACTAATCCCCTATTCTTCCAAAAACAGCTACAGCAGTGACAGCATTTCTTTTGGGAATCAGAACGGTGTTATTCACAATGAAAACAACGGTTCCCTGTACAATTTTTTCTGGTCCAATGGTGTAAGCTATAAAGATATCAGTGTCGGATTCAGCCTGGCTTATCTTTTTGGCAATTTATCCAATAATTCCCTAGCGTATTCCCTCAAGGACAATATACTGGATTACTACGGATACGGAACCTGGTATTACAATACACTCCAGGTAAGAAGCCTTTACATGAACTTCGGAGCACAATACCATAAAAACTTCAGGTACGGATCAGAAAACAAGAAAAATCTGAAACTTACGATCGGGGTATCCGGAGCTCCGGGATATAAGCTTGGTAAAAGATCTTCCATAGACGAAGCGACACTTTTTGTAGATACGAAATACCTGGGTTCCAAATCTGACGCCCAATCCTACAAAGATTATCTTTCTGATATTTATGCCAGTTACGGATCAGCTTTTGATACCTTAAGCTTATCCCAGGGACAGGCGACAGAAGTACATGTTCCGGGATACATTCAGGCAGGTTTCACGTTAGCAGACAGTAACCGCTGGCTGGCCGGTTTTGATTTCAGATATCAACCCTGGAGCAAATACAGCGGGTATGGGATACGGGACGGCATCACGCTTCAGAATAGCTGGAGAGTCGGTCTGGGTGGCGAGATCCTGCCTTCCACAAAGCCGGATGCCAGGTTCTTTTCCAAGATAAAATACCGCACCGGTTTCTTTTATGAGCGGACGAATCTGCAATTCTCCTCTAATCCTATAAATGAGTTTGGCATAAATGTTGGTTTTGGAATACCCATTATTGTTCGTCTGTATGATGAATATAATACCAGGAGGTTTGTTTATGCATTTAACCTGAGCATAGAAGCCGGATCAAGAGGAACGCTGAACAATAACCTGATCAGAGAAAATTTTGCCCGACTGAAGTTTGGAGTCAACTTAAACAGCGCCTGGTTCCAGAAACGAAAATATTACTAACCTATAAACGGACACAAGAAGTTTTATCAAAATGAAAAAAACGTTTATCACACTCTTTGCACTCGGAATTTTACTCGTCTCCTCCGCAAGAGCGCAGGACTGCTCAAAAGGAGATGAGACTGCGAACAGAACCTACTCCCTCTATAAAGAATACTTTAAACAAGGAGCTTATGACCGGGCTTTACCTTACTGGAGAGAATCCTACACCAAGTCTCCGGGTCTCAGGAAAGCCATTTTTGTCGACGGTGCGGATATTTATACCGACCTTATTACCAAAACAGAAGACAAGCAACGGAGAGAGGCATATATTGACACCCTGATGGCGATATATGACAAGCGTATTCAATGCTGGGGTGACAAAGGTTATGTGCTGTCTATCAAAGCTATAGACCTGGCAAGATTCAGACCCGATCAGTATCCGAAAGCGAAGGAGATCCTCGAAGAAGCCATCAACCTGGATCAGATCAATTCCAAGTTCTATGCGTTGACCACTTACTTTAACATCCTGATCAACCTGAAAGATGAACCTAATGGTGTAAATGCAGATTTCATTAAAAAAGAATATGCAAAACTGATCGCTATCTGTGATGCAAACATAGCCGCAGGAGATGAAAATGCCGCCAGCTTCGCACAAGCTAAAGAAGAAATGACCTTTAACCTGAAGAAATATGTTCTTCCCCAGCGATTTGCAGACGGTGCGGAATGGTACAGCGAAGCTTTCACTACCGAGAGAAAGATCGACTCCCTGACCAAATGGATGAAGGAAGACTCTTCTGTTACCAACCTGGAAGAGCTGGCTACAGCTGCCAACAGGGATGAGAATCTGAGAGACACCGATATCCGTTATGAGATCGAGAAAAAACTTCTCGAAATCAATCCTACTTCCAACAGAGCCAATAACATCGGTGCATGGTACTACGAAGCCAAAAAGTATGAGGAAGCAGTACCGTATTTCCTGCAAGCTATCGAACTGGCAACAGATGCTAAAGCTAAAGCAGGATTATACCTCTCCCTGGGAGATACTTACAGGCTGATGAACAAGTTTCCTGAAGCCAGAGATGCTGCCAGGAATGCTATCGGCCAGGATAGCGCTTCCGGTAAACCTTACTACTTAATTGGTGTGCTTTACATGTCCAGCGGTAAACTTTGCGGACCCGGAACAGGTTTTGACAGCCAGCGGGTATTGTGGCCGGCATTTGACTACCTGAACAAAGCAAAAGAGCTGGATCCTTCTTATGCAGAAGTGGTTGAGCCATTAATGAAGGAATACAAAAAATATCTTCCTACCAGAGCTGAAATAGCCGCTAAAGGGCTGAAGGTAGGTGGTACATACCTTGTTCCTTGCTGGATACAGGAAGAAGCTACAGTAGTTTCCAAAGACTAAAATTCTAAGATGATCAATAAAAGAAGTTCCTGGCATCAGGAACTTCTTTTTATTTTAAGAGAACCAACTAATGTCACTGAAGAAAATAAGAATAATGTGCAAATGGGTTAATAAGTTGGATCACATCCAGCCAGACCACTGACCACCGTATTTGCTTAGGAAAATGTGACAATATGCAAATGGGTTAATGAGCTGGACCACAGACGATAGAAAATCATATTTGCTGATATTCATATTTGCGGTAAACTGCGGGTCGATTCATCCGGTCTCTGAAGTTCTTGAAGGATCGGGTCATATCTGTTTACGGCAAATTACTGAATAGGTTTATTTTAGCGCAACTCTTCACTACAGCTCTTTTCATCACCTGCGCAAGCAGGTGTCTAAAAGTTACCCGCAAAAGCGGGTCGCGAATGCCGATAACTATCGGCATGATTCAATTAATCCATTACCACATCTATTTACTCATTTGCTAATTATCATATTAGCTTTGCTTTAGTTTTATTGAGCCATCGGCATATCGCCCCATTGTCACATTAATTTAGTCACCGGGCTTCACTCCCGATACCGATAGCTTTATCGGGGTCAGCCCCGAAAATGGCCATTGTCACATTCATCACATTGCCACATTCCCCTTGCTCATTTGCTAATTATCCAATTTTCAAATTAGGCCCGCGTTAGCTTTATTGCCCCATCGACATATCGTTACATCGACCCATATCTTGCTTCCTGACTCTTGTTTCTTGTTTCCAAATCAATCCATTTTCACATTTGCACATCAAACCTTTGACATATTATAAAAGCTATCTTTACTTTCCTTAGACAATGATAAAAAAACAGCTCATATTCCTTCTATGCATACTCGCAGGTATTTCCTGCAAGAATGATCCTAATGAGGCCAAAAAGTTCGCTCAACTGGAAGGAGTAAACGTCGATATCGCCAAAGATGTACGGTTGTTACACAAAGAACTGGGTAAAACCACAGCTGTGATCACAGCGCCTACCATGTACCGGTACTATAAAAACGAGAACAGGATCACCTTTCCCGACGGATTACAAGTAGAATTGTATGAAAACAATATCATCACATGTATTATACAAGCTGGTTATGGGGAAAGAGACGAATCCAGTAAAAAAATGGCAGCATCCAAGGGTGTAACCATTGTGAATTACAAGCAAGAAAAAATGGAATCCGAAGAAATGGTCTGGGAAGAAAATACAGCTCAGATCCGGGTAGATGGCGCAGTGAAAGTGACCACTCCTACAGATATTCTGAACGGATACGGATTAGTAGCGGACGACCGCTTCAATAATTACAAAATGAACAAGATAACAGGCATTGTCAAAGTAGAAGGAGACAACATTCCCGGCAGATAAGCTTATGCGACCCTGTTTTTTCTGTTAATAATAAATCCGAATGCAGCCGCTGTAAAGAACATGATCAGGCTGTATATCGCAGCAGGAATAGACATCATTTCATTACCGATCACATTCAGCGCTATAAATATGGCCAGCGTTCCGTTGTGGATACCTATTTCCATACCGATGGCTATAGCCTGACGCTCGCCTACCCTTAATAGTTTAGGAAGAAAATAACCGGTCAGCATGCTCACGACATTGAATGCCAACGCTGCAAGACCAACCTGCTTAAAGTAAATCTTCATATTGGCAAATTCCTTGCTGACTACGCCCAGGATCACCAGCAGCAGGATCAACGCTGAAGCGATCTTGACAGGTTTGGCTAACCGGGCGGAAAATGCCGGAAACTTACTGTTGATGAACATCCCTATCGCCACAGGGACCAATACGATTGAAAAGACCTCTAAAACTTTCTGGAACTGAATAGGGATAAATTGACCATCATTCATGAAATATCCCAGAGACAGGTTCACTATCAGGGGAAGCGTAAAAAGCGATAAAACGCTGTTTACGGCCGTCAGAGAGATATTCAGGGCCACATCTCCATTGGAAAGGTGACTGTAAAGGTTCGCCGTTGCACCGCCCGGAGATGCAGAGAGCAGCATCAACCCTACGGCTAATGCCGGAGCAAGTCCAAAAAACCTGGCTATGAAGAAACAGATAACCGGTAACAGGATCATCTGGCAGAACAACCCAACTATCATGGCTTTGGGATACTTCACTACCCGGGTAAAATCTGCTACAGTCAGAGAGAGACCTAATCCCAGCATAATAATACCCAAGGCTACAGGCATGAAAAGTGTCAGCAACTGCGATTGTTCCATAGAAGACGATTTTCATGAAAGTATAAAAATCCCCTGAATAAACCGACCCCTCTCTTGTTTTAATTTAACACGCAGGTAATTGTACGATAATACTGAACAGCGTTCTTCAATCCATGACCACAACAGGAAGACTACCTTCCTATTCCTGTCTTTGTAACAGAATACTTAAAAAGTACCTTTTCCGGACAACAACCGGCTGCTTTAAATTCCCTTATCTTGATTTTTCCAGTGCCTGCCGGATATCTGCAATGATATCATCTATATGTTCCAATCCTACTGATACCCGTACGGTACCGCCGAATATCCCGGCTGCTTCCCGGACTTGCGGAGAGATCTTGGAATGCGTGGTAGACGCCGGATGTGTTGCAATGGTACGGCAATCACCCAGATTGGCAGTATGTGAGAACATCTCCAGGCTATCCAGAAATTCACGGCCTCTTTCCACGCCACCTTTAACTTCAAAAGTAACGATACCGCCACCCTGCTTCATTTGCTTTTTAGCCAGCTCGTACTGTGGGTGTGAAGGCAGGAACGGATAGATGACTTTCTCTATTTCTTCATTCCCGGATAACCACTCTGCTAATTCCAGTGCATTCTGGCTGTGCCTGTCCATCCGTACATGTAACGTTTCCAAGCTTTTGGAAAGAATCCAGGCATTGAAAGGCGACATAGCAGGGCCTGTCTGTCGGCAAAAGCCTCTTACCTCTTTAATCAGAGCCTTGTTAGCCAATACGATTCCGCCGGTAACCCTGCCCTGACCGTCTATAAATTTCGTAGCACTGTGTGTTACAATATCTACACCATACTGAGAAGGCACCTGCAAATAGGGAGTAGCAAAACAGTTATCTACGTTCACCAGAACACCATACTTTTTACCCAGATCGGAAAGATATTGAAGATCGATCAGCACAAGGCCCGGATTAGACGGCGTTTCTGCAAAGATCATCCTGGTATTCGGACGGATCATTGATTCCCAGGTTTCCGGCTGATTGATATCAAAAAAAGAATGCTCGATACCCCATTTAGGAAGGTATTCTGTTAGGATCCGCATAGAGGAAGAAAACAATGCGCTGGAAGCCAGGATATGATCGCCCTGCTTCAGGAAAGGCATCATGCTGGCAAATACCGCAGCCATACCTGTAGCAGTTCCGAAACCATCCTCATAACCCTCTAAAACAGCCATTTTAGTAACGAACTCGTTGACATTAGGATTAGAGAAGCGGGAATAGATATTTCCCTCATATTCGTCCGCAAATAAGGCCCTGGCCTGCTCTGCATCTTCGAAAATAAAACTGGATGTCAGATACAATGGAACAGAATGTTCCCGAAATGCGCGCTCATGTTGAGTACGAATGGCTTTGGTCTCGAATTGCATGCTTTAAACTCTAGGATCTGTAAAGCTAAATAATTCATGAATATCCATAACTACGGGCTATTCCATAATTACATTTACAATAAAAGCATAATACAGCATCTTTCCGCTAAACCGGGATCCTGCACTACTTTTTCAGCTTGGTACTGCTGTTATTCTGGTTGACCGGGAACACCGTATTGGAACCTGCCTGGGCATTAGCATTTCTGCTCTTATTGACCGGTGCATTAGAAGTAAGCTCAATATCCGGTTCTGTCAGAGGGACCTGTTCTCTATTGAATGTCACCTGTATGTCATACTCATTTTCCCAGTTGGGCTTTACGGCATATGCTTCTGACCGGAACACCTTTTCCGGCGCTCTGAAATTCCAGAATGCAGCACCGTTCCACGTGCCACTATTATTCAGATCTTCTACCACTTCTACAAGATAAGATCCGCCTTTCAGGGAAGGAGATCGATACTTCAGCAAAGTATCTCCCCGAACAATTGTCTCAAAAATCCGGATACCGGATTCTGTACGAACAGATACCAGGTAAGAAGTATCTGCCGAAGGTAATCTTATATTGAAAGAGAAACTGCCATAATGATCCGGAACACCCTTCTCCAGAAGAAAGCCTGTGGAATCGGAATAAAGACCGTTTTGATATAAAATAGCAGAATCAGAAAAAATTAATTGATAGGTCAGCTTCGGTTTTAATTCAACCCTTACATCTATACCCCATATGCTGTCAGACACTGTCACGGTATATCCCTTTATAGTATCCTCACCCTGCATCACCAATATCCGGGATGAGTCGATTGATTTCACCGGAAGTGAGGAACTGAAAGAAAACGGGCTGTTTTCCAACGCGCTGAGAATTGAATCTTTCTCGGTCGCCTGACCGGTTGGCTTAAATACAGCATTCTGAGCCGCTACAGGAGGCCTTCTAAGTCGTAATGTATCTATTATATTGCCATTGAAATACAATACGCAATTTATTGAATTTGAGTCACTTAATATAAAATAATTAACCTTGTCAGTCGTATAATATGAAGGATATTTTATAAGCATTCCCGGATTCAAATTTTGCAGCAAAATCGTGTCTTTTGACGGGTTATAGTACTTATTGAGCTTTATAGACAGAAAATTATTGTTCAGCGTACTATTAAAGTCTAGGATTTTATAATCATCAGATTCAGGAAGTATAATCGGCAATTCCAGGTTGCTCACATTGGAATCCAGGATAATATCCTTTTTATATTTACCAATCCATTCCGTCGGAAGATCATAGAGGTAATTGGTATTGAGGTCATTCAGCACAAATAGCTTAAAGGTATCATGAGGAAGATACTCTATAGTAAAATTTCCTTCTTTACTGACTTTATAGATATACGAGGGTTTTTCTTTTACAATGACAGAATCATCTTTAGAAGAATATAACTGAACATAAGTGTTCTCAGGAATCGGCTTTCCATCCAGTGTCCTGACTTTTCCCGATATGGACAAACTATCTATATAATCGCCGGTAGAAAAAACATACCGGAGGTTGGTCGCCAAATTACCCTCATTATTATCTTTAACAGATTCTCCAAAAAAAATGCTGTACGTCGTATTCGGTTGTAAAGCATTTTTAAATTTGATCAACAACTCATTTTTCCGGGCTATAAATTCCGGTAAAGGATCTATAGGAGGAGAAATGATGATCTGCTGTTTAGGATTCAGCACCTGGATCCATTCATCAAAAAGAATATTGATATTCTTAGCAGAAAAGTTTTTGCTCAGATAAGGAGGATCGTACGCCTCGGCTTTAGGTGGTGTTTTATCCTGAGGACCGCCCTGCGGTGAGCCTGGAGTAGCACAAGCTACTATTAATGGCAACAGTGCAATAAAGAAAATATACTTCAAAAATGCTTTACCGATCATCTCCCTAAGAATACCATTAAAACTGAAATATCTGCCGGAGAGACGCCACTGATACGACTGGCCTGGCCAAGCGTACGCGGCTTTAATCTGCTCAGCTTTTCTCTCGCCTCTGAAGATAAAGATTGCATTGCACGGTAATCAAGATCCGGCAATAACTTTACATCTTCCAACCGGGAAAGTTTATCCGCCATTTCTTTTTCTCTTTGGATATAACCTTCATACTTGATATTGATCTCTGCCTGCTCAATAAACTCAGCATCTATCTCTGCTAAAAGTGTCCTTACAGATGTGACATGCTCCATCAGCTCACTGACAGAAATGTGTGGCCTGGAAATAATTTTATCGAGCCTGGTCTTTTGATTTACAGGAGCTGAACCTTTAAATTCCAGGAAAGGATTGATTTCTTCAGGGGCAACACTGGTTTGCTGCAATAAATTCATTACCTCTTTAGAGACCCGGATTTTATCCTGAACTCTTTGGTATCGATCTTCATCCGCCAAACCGAGTGCATAAGATTTCTCTGTCAGTCTTATATCTGCATTATCCTGTCTGAGTAAAATGCGATATTCTGCTCTGGAAGTAAACATCCTGTAAGGTTCTTCCGTCCCTTTATTAATCAGGTCATCGATCAGAACGCCTATATATGCTTCAGAGCGATGTAATACGAAGGGTTCTTTATGTATGGTATACAAATGAGCATTTATACCCGCCATCAGACCCTGACTGGCCGCTTCTTCATAACCTGTAGTACCATTGATCTGTCCGGCAAAGAAAAGACCTTTTACCAGTTTGGTTTCTAACCAGGGCTCCAACTGTGTAGGCGGGAAGAAATCATACTCTATTGCATATCCGGGTCTGAACATTTTTGCGTTTTCGAAACCAGGTATTTTTCTCAAAGCTTTGTATTGTACATCTTCCGGAAGCGAAGTCGAGAAGCCATTCACATATACTTCAACCGTATTCCATCCTTCCGGCTCAACAAAAACCTGGTGTCTGTCTCTCTCGGCAAACCTGTTGATCTTATCTTCAATAGAAGGACAATATCTCGGACCTAAACCTTGTATCCTGCCGGCAAACATAGGAGAACGATCAAACCCTGTCTTTAAAATATCATGAACTTCGGAATTAGTATAGGTGATATAGCAAGGCCTTTGCTTTTCCGGTTTTTTTACATTTTTATAAGAAAACCCTACTATCTCCTCATCACCGGGCTGAATTTCCATTTTCGAATAATCCAGGCTCCTTCCATCTACTCTCGGCGGAGTACCGGTTTTCATTCGGCCGCTTACAAATCCCAAAGCCACCAATTGTTCTGTAAGACCTTTAGCAGCACCTTCTCCTGCTCTTCCACCGCCAAACTGCTTCTCTCCTATATGGATAAGGCCATTCAGAAAGGTACCATTGGTAAGCACAACAGCTTTAGCCCTGTACTCAATACCTAAATTGGTAATAACACCTTTACAAACACCTTCTTCTATGATCAGCTCACGAACCATCTCCTGCCACATATCCAGATTAGGTGTTCTCTCGAGCATCAGTCTCCATTCCTGGGCAAAAAGCATCCGGTCACTCTGAGCTCTCGGACTCCACATAGCAGGACCTTTAGATTTATTCAGCATTCTGAACTGGATCATGGTCCTATCTGTAACAATAGCAGAATATCCTCCGAGCGCATCAATTTCTCTTAAGATCTGACCTTTGGCAACACCACCCATTGCCGGGTTACAGCTCATCTTAGCAATGGTTTCCATATTCATAGTTACCAAAAGCACTTTTGAGCCCATATTAGCAGCAGCAGCAGCAGCTTCACATCCTGCGTGACCTGCACCGACAACTATCACATCATATTTCGGATACATAATTAAATTCTCTCCTAAAAATAAATAGTTCCACGTGGAACTATTGAAACAGAATAATAAAAAACTGGTTCCACGTGGAACTTATCTAAAAACTGGACAATAAATCCTCTTTCCGCCCACATTTAAATCTCCAAAATTATAAGTCATTCCCACCTCAAAACCATTAAAGCCTCCTAAAGCATTTTTGGAACTGTTAATAGTGTTATCAGCAGCCACAAACAATTGAAAATCATAAAATTGTATACCTCCGAAGACATTTATTGTGTACATTGAAAAGCCTCCAACGGGTGATTTATGTAATCTGAGATATGGCCCGGCAAAAACAGATACTTTTTCGTCTTTTTTATTGATAATATGGTAAGATGCCAGCATTCCGGTATATAATTCCATCGCCTGACCCTGAATATCCAACATGACAGACGGGGTCAGCGTCAGATCGGCAATATCATATTCCACCCCTGTATGCACATTATACCTTAACCCCTGGCCAAGACTGATGACGTTATCAGCATCGGGTACCAGATGAAAAACCGAAGCACCTGCATATCCCCGGAATTTACTCCTGGAATCATAAGCATACAAAACACCTAATCCCGCATCTATCCTGTTCCTGAAAGCTATAGCACCTTGTTCACCGCTATTGATAGACGGATTATAGTATATTCCATCATACTGATTTCCAAACTGAAGATCGGAATACCCGTACTTCCTGTTCCAGTATGTAAAATTGAATCCTGCAGAAAAAGCATGCTTTTTGTCTTTATCCAGCATCATTCTGTAAGAGACGAAAGCAGAAGCAACATTATCCATAATGGAGTTCTCCCCTACTTTGTGATTGTAAAAGTTAACGCCAACACCTAAAAAGCTGTTTTGATTCGGACCACCCAGAGGTATGCTCATGTCCCCGCTCCCATACATCGTTCGCATGCCATTGCTGCCATAGGCCTGCCGGTACCTGTCACTATAGGATAGATTCATCCTGGCTTTGCTATTGATATAACCCGTTAAAGCCGGATTATAGTAAAGCGGATTATATACATGTTGCGAATAATGCAGATCCTGAGCGTCTGCCTCCTTATAAAAAACTAAAAGGAAAGCATATATGAATAGTAAGTGTACTTTTCTCATCTTATTAATACTATTTGCCCCTTTTCGCTTTTTAAAGATCCGTCTATATAAGTGATATCAGCACTATAAAAATAAACGCCTTCTTTTGCCGGATTTCCATTCACCGTACCATCCCATCCTGAATCAAAAGCAGGTCCGCTATACACCTGAAAGCCGTTTGTATCAAATATTTCAACATTCGCCAAAGCTACGCCTACACCATATACAAGGAACTGCTCATTTTTACGGTCTCCGTTCGGTGAAAAGGCATTCGGAATAAACAGGGTAAATACACCTTCTACTGTAACAGTCAGCGTGTCTGAAGCTGAACAACCATTTACAAGATCATTAGCAACTACTATCAATTGCGTTGTTTCATATAGCTGTGCTTCCGTCTCTGCACACGCAGAACAGCTCAATCCTTTTTCAGGAAGCCATTGATAAATTATATTGGTTCCTCCACCTGCAACAGCTGCTGACAGGGTGATCACTTCTCCTATCTTGATCCGGGTATCACCGGGGTTAGCCGTGACAGAAAATGTAGTACCCGCGTTAACAGTTGTAGAAGCTGTCTGGGTGCATCCGTTCTGATCCGTTATGGTTACTTCATATGTTCCCTCCCCGATATTCCTGAGCGTATCTATAGCTGAAGGCGGACTGGTATTCCAGGAATATAAATAAGGACCTATTCCACCGCTGATCTCTGCATAAGCTTTTGCATCCTTACCACAGGTTATACCGGTAGATACTGCATTGACTGTCAATGGATCAGGTTCAGCAATTACAACAGGATCAGGATACGTGTAATCACAATTCAGACTATTCCGGACTACCAGCGTATAAGAACCGGCAGTAAGATTATAAAACTCATTATTGGAAGTAAAAGCGCCTCCGTTCAACGAATAAGTGTAGGGAAGATGATCAGAAATGAAAGTATTCAGCACTTTTATACTCCCAGTATTGGAACCGTTACAGGAAACCGCCGTAATATCCAGCTGTACATCCGTACCGGTACAGGCTTCCGCATCCTGAAAGCTCAGACGACATATTAGCGCTAAAAAAACAAGGCTGATATATTTCATTCATTAAGGGATTAAAATCTCGGGCAATGCATGATCGGATATCGCTTATCAGATTCTGCCGGTTTAGATTGAAATACGATAGATGTCTCAAAAGCGCCAAATCCGTTATTGGCATTGCTTAATTCAGATATAGTCCTGTCATAACTGATGGTAAATTGTATTCCCTTTATCTGAACACCGGCAGAACCTATGATCGCACCGGTTCCTTCATACCAGACACCTGCAAAAACAGACGTCTCATAAGGATTTTTCTTTCCTGCCAGGTTATAGGCAACTGTAGTACCTCCGACCCAGTCCGTAGCTTTTTGCTGCTTCATATAAATAGCATTCGGTGTAATCATGATCGTTTTATTGATATCTATGATCACACCCCCATGTCCGTGAAACTTCAAATCTCTTTCGGAGTCTGAAGAAAAGAAGCTATCCTTCGGTCGCATCAGGTTGAAAAGGGAAGCACCCGCATAAGCGCTGATGTTTTCTGTAAAATTGGAGGACCAAAATATGCCTGCATTCAGATTCATCCTGGTAAAAGAAGATTTGTCAAATGTTTCAAGGTTAGACATGGAAAGGTCAAACCCGTTGATCGTAGGATTGAACTGGGATTCAAAATACAGTTGCGAGAGGTCCAATCTTCTGTTCTTCATTCCGAACTGAAACCCCGCACTCAGATAATGCTCATTATCATATCCGAAGCTCTTATGATAAGCTACCGAAGCCATAATATCCGTAGTCTTCAAAGCGCCTCCTGCCTGGTTATCTGCAGAAACTATTAAACCTACACCTAAGATATCACCTTTCAACTGACCTTTGAGCAAACCAAAATCAGCGGCGGCACTCATCGTATTATACGGAGCAGGAGAAGACACAGGTGTTGACTGCACTCTGTAATTGGCTGTAAGCCTGTAAAGACCTTTCAGTTTACCGGTCAATGCCGGATTAAGATTAAGCGGTGAATTATAAAACTGGTTGAATTTATAATCCTGACCATAGACATTGGTAAGCAGGCAGCTGAAAGCTACCCCAAATGTCCATGCTATTAACTTAAATCCCATAAATTCTGCAAAACCCGGTTAAAAGAAACAATAAAAGTATAAAGAAATTTATAATCAAATCCTCATGAACTCTCTTTAACATTAAAGTAATGATTTATAAAGCACTCTGTATCTTATTGTAGTCATGCTGTCGTTATGGAAAACAACGGAGAAGTGTCCTTTATATTTTTGAATCACCTGCTTCCAGTATAAAAGCTCCTCTTTTTCTTCCCTGTTATCTAATGTTCTGTAATACCGGTTCATGGAATCCATCCAGCAAAAAGGACGAATAACAACCGGTAAGCTCCGGTCATTTGACAGGTCATAAAAAGTATAAGGTAAGCTGGTAGCAGCCATGAGTCCCGGCTGATCATAATAGCCCATGCTATGATCTTCTTTTATACCCGATGCTGCCAGGTATTGATACGATTCAGGTAATGTATATCTCAGGTAATGAAACCGGGACATAGTTATTTCTTTTCCTGTTATGGATCTTAATTGTACTGTTTCTTTATCGATCATGGCAGCTTTTCTTCCTGAATGATAAGAAGGATGTATTCCCAGCGTACCATACTGCTCCAACTTTCTTATCGCTTTCACTTTAGCATCAGACAGGGGATTAAGACTATTCATTTTCCCGCTTTTCATCAGGAGAAAAAAAACAGGTTTCACAGCATCTTTTGTATCATCTAAAAGATTAAAAAAATGTTCCGCCGGATCTCTTGAAAATCCTGCCAGCACCAGCAGTCTCCGGATGAACAGTGACAACCGCAATTTGATCACATCACCTAAAAAGCCTTTGACATAGCCCGTAAACGATCTGTGGCCAAGAAGAAAAAAATGATCTATATCAAAGGAGATCAACGTTTTGAAACCGGATCCTGAAGGGGTAAAACCGTGATTCTTCAGAATCGTTCTCAGCCAGTCTATCCAGATCTCTACATACGGAAGTTGATCCAGCGCTGCAGTTCTGATAAAATAGTTGCTGAAAACCGGTCGTTTATGCTGATCACGGGAATCACCGGCATAGATATCGTAATGGGACAAGCAATAAAAAACCGCGCTGAAAATATCGAAAGACAATACGGATCTTTCATCCTGATGACCAAAGATCACTCTTTCTTCTCCTGTTCCTGAGACAACCGGTTTAAAACCCTTGTTTATATTTTTCTCCGTAATGAATATATCAGAACGGATATACAGATGATTCGTTGTCTTTTCAGGATTATATTCTATCACAAAATCATTCCCGTTGATCTGAGAGATATCATGAATCAAGGTAAAAGGTATGTCCATTCTATCCCGAAAGACTGTTTCCAGCACATATACCAGCCTGTTAGAAGTTATTGAACTATATATAACTATGGAAGCATTTTCTGACATAAAAAGTATATTTACTAAGGCAACTCATGGCAGAATCTACGTCATACCAGATAGTATTACCTCAATTTGAAGGTCCATTCGATCTGCTGTTGTTTTTTATTGAACGGGATGAATTAAATATACAAGATATCCCGATCCATCAAATTACCCGGGATTTTTTAGATTATATCCATTCACTGGAAAGAATGAATATAGAAGTAGCCAGTGAATTTATTCTCGTTGCGGCAACACTGATGAGGATCAAGACCAAAATGTTGCTGCCCAGGAAAGAATATGACGAACAGGGTAAAGAAATAGATCCCAGGCAAGAACTGGTACAAAAGCTTATGGAATACAAACAATACAAAGAAGTATTGGATATCCTGAAAAATATGGAAGCCGGCAGAAGTACCATTCACGCCAGGGGAAATATTCAAAAAGAAGTGGAAGAAATCCTGTTCCAGAACAATTACGATCCTGAGCTCGAAAGTATCAGCTTGTTCAGGCTCTATAAGACCTTTCACCGGGTTATGCACCAGTTAAAAGACCGGTCAGACAAAGTACAGCACAGAATCATTCCTTATAACTATACTATAGAAGAAGAAAAGATCCTTTTACTCGAAAAAGTGTCAGAAGTAAAAAAATGCAGGTTTGAAGATATTTTCAGGATATGTGAAACCAGGATACACGCCGTTTTTATATTTCTGGCCATGCTGGAGCTCATTCAGCAACAATATTTCTCCATTGAGATAGGCGAAGGTTACAACAATATCTGGTTGACAGCATAAAAAAAGCCCATATCGAACGATATGAGCCTTTATTATATTATACAATTGCGATAGCTTATAATTTTATCGCCACACCCAGCTTGGCCGGAGACAATTCCATTCCTCCAAACTCCACTCCGATACCGATTCTTTCGTTGAAGTAATACCTGAAGCCCATTCCGAGACCATAAAGTACATCTCCGCCGTCGGCGTCACCGGTATAGAAATTATATCCCAGATGAAAAGGTACATACCAGTCTATGCTTTCAGATCTTAAGTCTTTTTGAACTTTATCATCGATCAATTGCCAGAAATGGAAAACGCCCCTGGCTCCGAAACCAACGCGGTTATAGCTCCAATCTGTAGATTTTACTTTGACATTGTTAAACCCGACATAGGCTCCGACACTAACATACTGGTGCACGGCAAAGTCTACGTTACCCGTCAGGCCTATGCCTCTTCCATTACCGTGACCTCCGGAAAAGTAATAATTACCCAGGTTTAAATTAGGTTGAACAACAATATCCCCTTTTTCTACTGCAAAAGCAGAAGTTACAAAAGTGATACTCAAGACAAGGACTGTAATAATGTATCTCATATAAATAGGTTTTTGAAAAATGACCGCCTAAGAAATCCGAAAACCTCTTTGTTGATCACAACCTATATTACGTGCAAAGAAAGATTCTTGTTTCAAGGAAGAAAATATGCTTTAAAAAAATCTAATCGTATATATTTTTTTAGTTATTTATTTTATTTTCGCCGGCCATGAGACCAGAAACATTAAACGGGGCGTAACCGAAAAGCCAAACGAGTAGGACATTAAACCATATTATGAGAGTAAAAAGCTTGTTTTTCATCATTGCAATTGCATTCATCATGAGCAGTTGCGCTGTTGTCAAAAGTCCGCTGACAGGATTTGCTTACACAGATCTGAAAGCACCATTTGCAGTAACTGATGCACAGGCATCCAGCAAAGTCGGTGTTGCAAAAGCCACATCTATTTTAGGTATTGTTGCCACGGGAGATGCCAGCATAGAAGCTGCTGCAAAATCTGCCGGTATCACCAAGATTCACCACGTAGATGAAGAAGTAAAAAACATTCTCGGATTCTATGCTGTTTACACAGTAGTAGTATATGGAGAATAATCGTACTGCAGGGTTACTCCAAAAGGTAACCCTGCTATTATTTATAGTTTTTTTACCTGTACTGAACGCCCGGGGGCAGGATTACAAGAAATATTATAAAAGCCAGACGAAAGAAAATAATACGCTCTATTTTTTTCCGGCTAATACTGTCTTTAAATCAAAAGACAAAAAACAAACCCTTGTATACGATATCACTTTCCGGACAGACTGGGACTCCGTAATAGTGAATTTCAGCTATTTATCTAAAAAAGCAGGTGCTGTAGATCACCTGACCATATCAGGAAACGGAACTGAGATCAAAGAATATACCCGGAAACTCTTCATTGAGAAAGAAAAGAAATACTGGCATAACAGGTATAGCATATCACTGAGCAAGGATCTGTTTTTCTCGCTTTTTACTTCAAAAACACCGCTGACTATAAATGTCTGTATGAAAAGCGATTGTGATATCATGCAAACCAGTGACCGCGACTGGAAATTTCATGCTTCAATAATAGAACACGTGCATCAATTGATTTTGCTGAACGCGAATTAATATCCTGTACCTATATCTTTTATTGTAATCCCCTGATTTTACTTACAATGCTCGATTTGAGCTGCTCTCCGCAACTTTTTCTCTGCAAGCTGACATTCAACATTTTCCTGAGCTGAAGCTGCTTATTATAATCTGCCTGACAAAAAGGACAGGCTTCTATTATATCCATAACATAAGCTGCGCTGTGCCGGTCCAGCTCTCCGTCTATCAGCAGTTCAATTTTATCCTGAACTTCTTTACAACTATGATCTCCGTGTCTCATAATATGCATTATTTATAACCTAATGATGCTGCGTATTCTTCCAGCTTTTCTTTTAAAATATGCCTGGCTCTGTGTAATCTCGATCGGACAGTACCGATAGGAATATCCACGATTTTAGCAATTTCCTCATAACTGAATCCTTCTATATCACAAAGCAGGATAACAGTTTTATAATCTACCGGAAGACTGTTCAAAGCATTGGAAACTTCGTCACCGATCATGTTTTTGAAGAGATCATCCCGCAGATCAGTATGGTTCGTTTTTACTTCATCTTCCGAATGGTGAAAACTGACGATATCATCATAATCTACCGTAGAAGGTCTTTTTACAGACTTACGGTAATCGTTGATGAATGAATTCTTCAGGATCTTAAACAACCACGCTTTTGCATTAGTTCCAGGCTGGTAGTGATCGATGTATTTATAAGCTTTCAGATAGGCTTCCTGCACCAGGTCATTAGCGTCGTCTTCATTATAAGTAAGATGGTAAGCGAAGTTAAAAAGAGCATCTGCATGAGGCATAAGCTCTCTTTCAAACAATTCTTCCTTACCGGTCATGATATTTATAACAGCTGATGTCACAATAAAGGTATATAAACTACCTTTACCTAACATGATATCAGATACGAAAAGTTCCGGTACTGATTGGAATGCACAGAAAGTTTCAGGTATGCTTCTGGAAATATCTACTTATCTGTGGTTTTTCGTTTTATCATTCAGCATAGGTCTTTCCAACCTGATGATGGTCATCATGACAGTTCTGCTGTTAATAGTGATTGTACACAAAAAGCAGGTTCCTGATATCAGGCGTATCCTTTTAAATCCTGTCGTATTTCTTTTCTTACTATTCCTGATCAGTGTTACCTGGAGCAGTGATATTGCTGCAGGCTTTTCAAGAATAAGGAACTCACTGCCTTTATTGCTGATGCCTTTGCTGGTTCAATTCTGGTCAGATCACCGGCCAGCTGTTTTAAAGAGGGGTATTCTTGTACTGACCATGGGCTTGTCAATAGGTTTTATAATAACGGTCATCTTTAACCGGCTGCCATATGAAGAGGCTTACCAGTTATACCAGCCATTTGAAGGTTTATTCCTGGAATTCAATGAATCAGACAGGTCGTTTTTCGGATGGTACGTACCTTTTATGGAACGGATCAACTTTTGCAACTTATTATCTTATACAGCAATCGCTCTGATATTTTTCTATATTCAAAGCAAGAAGCTGATCTATCTCTTACCTGCCTTTGCATTCCTGGGTGCTTCTTTTGTAATGGGTGCACGGGGATCCATGATAGCTACCATAGTTATTCTGCCTTTTTTGCTTTTCTACCTTTTAAAATCTGATACTTTAAAGACCAGTATATTTTTAGTATTGACAATAATACTGATCGCATCCGTACTATCCTACATGGCTTATCCGAAGGTAAAGAGCAGGATAGCGCAGACCAGGTTTGAGCTGGAACAGATCGGAAACGGAAATTATATCCAATACGATTACGAACATTTCACAACGCTCAGAAGAATTGTTTCCTGGAAACATGCCTTTGAAGTATTTGCAAAGCATAAGTATACAGGAACCGGAATAGGCGATTACAAAAATCTTTTTGAGAGCGCTTATGAAAATGATCCTGTGAAAGTCCCGGTAAACTATCATTCTCAATGGTTATACATTCTGGGCGTAACAGGAATGACCGGTACCTTTCTCTGGTTGATTTGTCTTACCTGTTGGTTATACAAAACACCTTCCGGTCCTGCTTCCGGATATGTAATCATTATAACCGTATTTACATTTGTTATATGGATATTTGATGCAGTGCTGCTACAGAAAGAAGAAATGATGAGTTTAGCGTTATTCATAACTTTTGCACAGTGCCTGAAAAGCAGAGACATATCATCCACCTGACATCCGCTGATATCTGGAGAGGAGCCGAACAACAGATCATATATCTGTACCAGGGACTCAGCAGAGAAAGCGTGAAACAAATTATTTTTTGTAGTCAGAACAGCCAGCTTTTAAAATATTGCCGGGAAAATAACATCTCAACCATTTCCTATAAAAGAAACAGCGGTGCTAACTGGAATCTTGTTCAGGCATTGAGAAAATACTGTAAAACGTATCAACCGGACATCATTCACATCCATGATCCGCATGCACATAATGCTTATGTAATTGCTTATTTGATGGGTTTAAGAACTCCCGCTATCCTGCACAGGCGGGTAGATTTCCCTACGGCTACAAACTATTTCAGCGCTTTCAAGTACAACATCCATACTATCAGAAAAATAGTTTGCGTATCGGAAAAGGTCAAAGCCGTACTTTATAACAGGATCAATAACCCTGAAAGGCTCACAGTTCATTATGATTGTACGGACATCTCTGCTTTTGAAAGGATCAATGGCCGTCAGTTGCTGGAAAAAGACTACCCCCAGCTGAAGGATAAATACATCATTGCTGATATAGCAGCCCTGGTAGATCATAAAGATCATCCTACTTTTATCAGAACCGCCCATTACCTGGTGCACGTACTCAATATAAAAGAGATACATTTCCTGATCATGGGAGAAGGTATATTGAAAAAAACCATACACCAGCTGCTATATCAGTACCAGCTGGAGAAATATGTCACCATGACAGGCTTCCGGAAAGATCTGCCAGCCTTGCTCAATGGAATAGATACCTATGTCTTCACTTCTAAAATGGAAGGTTTCGGATCTACCATTCTCCAGGTGATGTCCGCTAAAGTCCCCATAGTAGCTACCAAAACCGGAGGACCTGCAGAGATACTGGAGCACAAGAAAACTGCTTTGCTGGCCAGTACCGGGGATCACATCAGCCTGGCTCATCATTTGCTAAGCCTCAAAGAGAAGCATACATTGAAAAAACAACTTGTGGAAAATGCATATCAGCTGGTCAGGCAGTTTTCAATAGAACAGCATGTCCAGGAGATTTCAGCTATCCACCAGCAGATATTAAAACAACCAAAATGAAAGTCGGGCTATTCTTCGGATCCTTCAATCCAATCCACAACGGACACCTGATCATTGCCAATCACTTATATAAGATTATAGAGTTGGACGAAGTATGGTTCATTCCTTCTCCTCAAAATCCCTTTAAAGCTGTCACTGATCTGTTGCCTTACGAACATAGAGTGGAAATGATCCGGGCGGCTATCAGCACCGTAAACCATATCAAAGTTTCTACCATAGAAAACGAGCTGCCTTTACCTTCTTATACTATTCATACCATGGACAAGCTGGTTGAACTGTATCCGCAACACACCTTCTGTATACTGATGGGTTCAGATAACTTTTCCGGGTTAATACATTGGAAAGAATATGAAAGGCTGTTACAAAATTTCTCTATACACGTTTACTATAGAAGCACTACAGATATAGCTGCTTTGCCGGTGCTCAAAAACGCCTTTGTACACCAGCTTCCGCTGCTCGACATCTCTGCTACAGCTGTCAGGGCACGTATCAGGAACGGAGACAGCATCATAGGCGAAGTAGAGACCAGCGTTATGCAATTGATCCACAAAAACAGATGGTATAAATAAGGTTATAAACATTAAAATGATAACCCTATTTAACTATCTGAATTTCAACTACCAGGTTCTAACATACCGGATACCAATAAACATCACTGTATATGGTGTGGAACAGACAGTGAAACGTTTACAATTGTTAGTAACCAAAAATGGTAGGTCTTCCAACATAAAAATGATGTTCCACACACATCAAACTGACAGACCAACAGGGTAGAACGGTAGTAACATCCACACAATACACTTTCAACTTTAGCATAAAAATGATGTTAGATTATGAAACACACAACCTGTGGACAAAGTACAAAGGTCTCTGATTTTACTAACTTTACACTCATTTATTACTGTGGATAGATGAAGTGCAGAGTTTTAGGATTGATTTGACCAAATTTATTTTCAGAATTTCTTTCTACAAATCCACAGTATTAATGATAAGATCTAATAAAAAGAATTTAAATACTCTTTTATAAATAACTTATTATGGAGACCCTTGAAACCATCGGCTACTTAGATATACCGGTAGATCCTACGCTCGACCTTTTTGCAGAGATAGAAAAACTGAAAAAGGAAAAGAATGCTATTCTGCTGGCACACTATTATCAAGATGCTGATATTCAAGACATAGCAGATTATATTGGCGATAGCTTGGGCCTGGCGCAAAAGGCGCAGTCAACTGACGCCGATATGATCGTCTTTGCAGGAGTGCATTTTATGGCTGAAACGGCCAAGATCCTGAATCCCGGCAAGAAAGTGGTTTTACCGGATATGCTGGCAGGCTGCTCACTGGCGGATTCCTGCCCGGCTGATGAGTTTGCAGTTTTCAAGGCGCAGTTTCCTGACCATGTTGTTATTTCCTATATCAACTGTACTTCCGAGATTAAGGCTTTAAGTGATTATATCTGTACTTCCAGTAATGCGGAGTTCATTGTGAACAGTGTGCCTGCAGATAAGGGTATCATATTTGCTCCTGATAAGAATCTCGGCTTCTATCTTATCAAAAAAACCGGCCGGGATATGGTGCTTTGGGATGGTTCCTGTATGGTGCACGAGATATTCAGCCTGGATAAGATCCTCCGGCTGAAAGAGCAGAATCCGGATGCAAAAATCATCGCTCACCCGGAGTGTGAAGCGAGGATCCTGGAGCATGCAGACTTCATAGGCTCTACGACCGCTCTGTTGAAGTATACAATCGAAGATCCTTCCAGATCCTTCATAGTGGCCACGGAGACAGGGATCTTGCATAAAATGCAGGAGAATAGCCCTCAGAAGACATTTATTCCGGCACCTCCCAATAACGCTTGTGCTTGTAATGACTGTCCGCATATGAAAAGGAATACGCTCGAGAAGATCTATAACTGTATGAAGTATGGTCAGCCTGAGATCTTGATGGATGAGGCATTGAGGATAAAAGCGAAGCTTCCGATCGACAGAATGCTGGAGATATCAGCTGCAGCAGGACTGAAAGGGTAGTTTTTATAGTTTGTGGTTATCAGACGATGGTCCATCGTATTCGCTGAAAAGAATGAGATAATGTGCAAATGAGTTAATGAGTTGGACCATAGTCAGTCAGACGATTGTATTCACTGATGAAAAGACGACGATTATAAGCTCAAATACGGGTTGGTGAGGGCTTCGAACCAACGTATTCGCAGATGTCCATGTTTGCGGCAGATTGCTAAGAATGTGCTTTTTGAAAGAAACTCTTCATCATACTTTTCATCACCTGCGCAAGCAGGTGTCTCGATATGTTGCTATTAGTTACCCACTTGCGCAGGTAGAACCTAAGGCTTAGCCAGGAGACTGGCAATTTTCTGACCGAGTTTCTTGCTGTATACTTCAGAACCTTTGGCGTTCATATGATGGTAATTATAACCGTTTTCCACAGTAAAGAATTCAGGATATACACGAGGGTCAGCAAGGTTGATCTTGCTGTCTTCCGGTAGTCTTTCGTAGATAGCCTGGAGAAGTTTATAATCTGTCCTTCCTTTGGGAGGCATAACAAAAATGAGTTTTATATCCATTTCTTCACATCGTTTGTGCAAATCCAGGTAAGTGCTTAGGTACAGCGGAACAGCAGGTGTACCGGGAACATAAGTTGCAAATGAATTTCCCCAAAGTAATTCAAGGCTGTCCCGCTTCAGCTGGTTCTGTTGATAGTCTATTTTAGAAAGCTCATTATTCTGCATCTTGCTGACGATTTCTTCAGGAAGATCGTTTCTGAGCGTTAGATACCTTTCCTCATCATCATAAGGGAAATACCCATTTTTGCGATGACCCAAATAAAGAGAGTCGGCCAATACAGGCTTGGCATGAAACTGTATAAGGTCGTCCATCATGCCGAACTTCAGCACATTTTCAGCTAATGAATTGAGATAAAACCTGGAAAACTGTCTTTTGGTCTTCGAAGGGATATCCATCTGATACATCACACGGATAGAGAAGATCACACTTTTAGTATTCTGCCAGTAATTCCATTCTTTGGTGTGCAAAATGCCTTTGTAAAAAAGCGGATCACTGGATAAGCTCAGGAAGATATATTTAAGATTATCTCCGGCTTTACTCATGAGATTTTCCGTAACCCATACCTGCAGAGGGAGATTGTAACCGTCATTACCGAGGTTGAAAGATCTCAGGTCTATACCCTTTTGCTGAACGATGCTGTCTATTACATAAGGATCTATATGTCTGTATTCTAAAGAGCCTCCTACGTAAACACCGTTGAATTTTTCCTGGTTATCCAGGAAGTATTTAGATTTGGTATAGAAGGTACTGTCACCCCAACCGAAAGGAGATAATAAAGCTCCGATTGTCACAGAAATCACCAGCGCTATGACAGATATAATGACTATTCTTTTCAGGAGTTCTATCATTTTCTAAAACTGGAAGTACACAAATTCGCTTTCATTGAATACGCCGAACCAGCAGATACACACCAGGATAAAAGTGTATATAGCCCATCTTGTCAGGCGTTTTTTACTGACTATTTTATCTTCAATAAAATTATCACCGGTCAGGCCTTCTATGACAAGCAATAAAATAATGAAGAATATGCCCAAGAAGAAGTTGACCTCTCCCTTATGTTGTATAGTTTCTTTCAAAAATCCGGCTTCGCCGAGTTTAAAAAAGTTGCTGTAAAGTTTCCCTGCAACTTCCGTCCAGCTCACCTCTAAACTTTTCTTGGTCATGTTCTCCACGACAGTCTGTACCCGGAAGAGCGTGAAACCAAATACCAGGGAGAAAAAGGTAATGATCCTATGCACCCTGTCCGTAATATATTTCTCAGATAACCTGTAAATATTGCTTGGCTTGATCTGGCGTACAACATTGAACTGCCACAGATACCGGATGGCCATCATGATACCTATCAGGGTAAAAGACAGTACCATCGGCCAGTTGGCGCCGTGCCATAGACCGCAGATCGTCAAAACGAAAATGACGTTGAAAACAACCTTTAACCCCGAAGATTTGTAGGCGCCCAAGTAAAAGAAAACATAGTCAGTCAGCCAAGTAGACAAAGAAATATGCCAGCGGGTCCAGAAATCCGCCAGGTTTTTGGCAAAGAATGGCCGCTTGAAGTTCTCCATCAGCCGGATACCCATGATTCTTGATGCACCTATCGCAATGTCAGAATATCCTGAAAAGTCGCAATAAACCTGTATGAAGAACAAGGATCCGCCGAGTATGACCGTCCATCCCGTAGCATGTTCATAATTGTCGAATATCTGGTTGACATACATAGATAGCCTGTCCGCTATGACCACTTTTTTGAACATACCTATGCCCATTCTCACCAGACCGCTCCGGATGCGTTCATAGTCGAAATCCACATGCTTTCTAAGTTCCGGCATGAGCTGGTTGGCTCTGGGAATAGGTCCTGCCAGGAGCTGAGGCCAGTACGATACGAACAGCGTATAGAAGGCGAAGTTCCTTTCAACGGGTGTGATGCCTTTGTATACGTCCAGGGTATAAGCGATGGTGTGAAAGGTAAAGAATGAAATACCGACCGGCAGGATGATCGTGTTGAACCAGGGTTCCGGTACAGGATAAACAATGCCGATCGTTTCGAATATGGCTCTGAAGTTATCGTCGAAAAAATTGAGATATTTGAAGATGATCAGCTGGGTAGCGTTCAGTAGCAGCCCGATGGCTAACCAGTTCTTCCTGACCTGAATGTCCTTACTTTCGGATATCTTCTTGGCGCTATACCAGGATATCCATGTGCTGAACATCAAAAGGAAAATATACTTCGGATCATAGCACATGTAAAAGAACAAACTGGCTATGAGCGTGAAAAACCACCTGTGGCGTTGAGGCAGAAAAAAGTATATACTTAGGAATACCGGAAAAAAGATCAGGAATTCGAGAGAATTAAAAAGCATGCCTTGGCGGATCTACTAAATACAGAAATAACAACCGCCAAAAATACAAAAATATGTTAATCGTAAAATTTTGATATGTTAATCAAAATATCAATTATACCTTGATACCTGTTAAATAGGTAAAACTGTTCCTTCTCAAATTTTTCGGACAGACTTTTTGCAGCGACGGATTTTACAAAATACTTCAGATCTGAAATGTTAAGCATTAACGGCAAAATAGTTGTCATTACGGGTGCAGGCTCCGGTATCGGTCTTGCGGCTGCCATGCTTTTTAGAGAATATGGAGCAGTAGTCATTGCCTGGGATCTGGCTTTCAGTGAAAATTACCCGGAGGATATTCATACCTATAAAGTGGATGTATCTGAACCGGCATCAGTAAATGAAGCAGCCGAAGAGGTGATCCGGAAGTTTACGAGCATTGATGTATTGATCAATAATGCAGGTATTACGCGGGATGCAACTTTACAGAAGATGTCATTTGAGCAATGGAAGCAAGTGCTGGATGTCAACCTTACAGGAGTTTTCAATTGTACCAAAGCGGTGACACCTTTTATGATCCGCCAACATTCCGGGAAGGTTATTAATACATCTTCGGTTGTAGCGCATAACGGTAATTACGGGCAAACGAATTACGTTGCCACTAAAAGCGGGGTAATCGGCATGACCAAAGTATGGGCCCGTGAGCTGGGAAAATACGGCATCACTGTTAATGCAGTGGCTCCGGGATTTATCAATACAGAAATGATAAGCACCGTACCGGAAAAGGTTATAGATAATCTGAAGCAAAAATCTGCGTTACAAAAAATAGGTCAACCGGATGATGTTGCTAAAGCTTATCTCTTCCTGGCATCAGATATGGCAGATTACATTACAGCACATACACTCAATGTCGATGGCGGCTTAGTTATTTAACAGATTTTTAAAACCTATTCTATCACCATCCTTACAACTATTTAAGGCATTTAATCGTCCATACAATATATGTTGAGCAATTATAAAAGCTTACTTACAATCGTAATCGTTCTTTTTTCTTTTTTTATCCTATCAGTCAGTTGCAAAAAAGATAAAACCAGATACGAAGTTAAGTATACTTCAACATCAGCATCAAGTTCTTCGACATGGTATTCTGATAAGGCCCAGGCAGCGATATCGAAAGATACTTTATACATTACGGGTAATAAAGACAATAAGTCTTCCATAACGATCATAGTATCCAACTCCGCTCCGGGTGATTATACCATTTCTCTGACCAATGTTCAGGCACTGGTTTTGATCAATAAGGATGGTACAAAGAATACCGGAACCAATTTTCTTTCTTCTGAGGGTGTGGTAAGCATTCTGAAGAAAGACGAAAAAAAGAAAACAGTAAGCGGAACCTTCAGCATTAAAGCGATCTCTACCTCTTTATTGCAACAGGAAAAAATAGAAGGTGAGTTTACTGTAAAATATACCAGTTATTAAATAACGGCTCGTGTGTTTTCATTAGTGGTCTTGTCATAAGCAAGACCACTTTTTTTATGCCTTTTCAATCGCTTCCTGTACTTTTTCCAGGACAGATTCCCAGGTATATAGCTTTTTTGCAAGCTCTCTGGAATTGCCGGATAGCTTTTGCCATAAGGCTTTGTCTTCCAACAGGCGGATAACATCCTTAGCTATTTGTTCAGGCTGGTTGCTGATGAGCATGTGCTCTTCGTTGACCACGGCCAGACCTTCGGCACCTATAGTTGTAGTGACTGTAGGAATTCCTCTGTAAAGGGCATTCATCACTTTTACCTTAATACCGCTCCCGAAACGGAGAGGAGAGATAAAAACCCTGGATTTTTTGAAGTAGAAATCCAGGTCTTCCACAAATCCGGTTAACACTACGTTCTTTTTTTTAGAAGCGGCCTGGATAATCCGCTGATCCGGATTTTTGCCGATAATATAGAATTTCAGCTCCGGGAACTTTTCATGAACGATAGGCCAGCTTTCTTCCAGGAAATAGAGCACCCCGTCAATGTTTGCTTCCCAGGTAAGTGTTCCCACAAACATGATGGCCGGTTCATGATCCTCCCATTTCAGGTTTTCCAGCTGCAGCAACTCGGCTTCGCCGAGATGAAAGGTTTCGTAAAACTTGCTGAGGTCCGCTCCTATTTTCACTAATTCTTCAATATCATTGGGAGCTGCCAGGATAGTATCAGACCGGTGGCAGATCTTTTTTTCATAGTTCCTGATCCAGAAAGCCTGGTTTTTAAGCGCTGTTCTTTTCAGTGGATTGGTTTCGAGTTCTGCAAATCTGTCCCAGATAAGGTATTCACAATTATGCTGGTGCAGGATCACTTTCCCTTTATAGTTTTCAGGGACATACTGGAACATTTCATAGTGATCGACAAAAATGGCATCCGAATTTCTGATCAGTTTCTGAATAGCTTTCCTGAATGTTGCAGATCTGTTCCGGTAAAGATTGAGCGGTTGCAGCAACAGATTGCTTTTAACCAGGTTCAACGCGGTTCTCTGTATATCTATTTCCTCGAAATAATGATCTGCAAGAGATACCTTGTTCAGGAAGGTTTTGAGATCTTTTTTTTCGTCGTTTTTCAGGAAAGTCGCTACGGATAATTCGTATTTCCGGCTCAGAAACTCTACAAGCCGCCAACTTTTGATCACTCCGCCGCTGACGGGAGGATAAGGTAATTGAGGACTTAAAAAAAGAACCTTTTGGATTTTCATAGTGTGAGCCATTTTTGCAAGTCTCTGTGAATGAGTCCCTGAAGTTGTTCTATATCACTTCTGTAATAATCAATGAGGAACTGCCGCTCCTCACGGGTCATTTTAGGGACTTCCTGACCGGATTTATACATCCATTTTTTAAAAGGAGATCGCCAGCTCCTCGGCAGATTTTCTTTAGCCCAGCTGATGATACCGTATTGGTTGAGAAAATAGTTGATGTATTTTAGTTTAGGAATACCTCCTTCGTTGGCTTTCTCGGAGGTATTGACATCGACATCCGGGTTTACACCCAGGAATTCAAACATTTCTCTGACGACTTTATCCGCGTCTGCCTTGTAATCTTCGAACAGGAAGATCTTGATGTTCTCTGCGGGAAAAAGATCATAATATCTTTTGAGTTGCCGGTAGTAAAAACCGATCATGAGATACTGGTGATTGGCTCCCCATCCTTTTATGGGTTTCCTGTCGTCCTGCTGAATTTCCGTAAGGAAGTCTTTTTCCAGTGTTTTGCCCTGCCGGAGGTTCATGATGTACTGTGAGTATGCCCTGTCCGCAGGATTCCGAAGCATGACCATGATCTTGGCATCCGGGTATTTTTCTGCCAGCTTTTTCGGAGCATGTTCGTATAGCATATACGAGAGGCTCATCTCTCCTATTGCTTTTGCGTTGCCTGCATTACGGAATAACCGGAGATAATCCGCTTCTTCTGTTACATGAGCGATATGTACAGGATGAGTCATATCTGAGGCCAGGTATTTCTGCAGATCTATGGCAATGTCATGCCGGTAGTCCTTGCTGAAATGATTGGGATTGATATCCTCTCTGGAAAAATAGTTGACTTCCTTGATGGGACTCAGATATATTTCCGGATGCTGGTCGAGGTATCTGTGAAGAGAAGTCGTTCCTCCTTTAACGGTACCTATCAGGAAAAAATTAGGATGAAAGATCTTATCAGGCATATCAGAGTGTATATTCTACGTAGCCGACACTGTACTTCGGTATCACTACATTACCGGTGTTTAATTTCTGATCGATCAGTTGAACCAGGTCTACCATATTGGGAAGGCTGTTATAAAAACCGTTTAAACCGGCAACAGACCAGGGATAATTTCCCTTTATTCCGTAAAGATGACTGGCCGTACCGTTCATATCCAGTTGGATCGGGTAATCCTGCCCGGACTTATTGACATAATAGATATACATTTTCTTTCTGTCTTTGCTGATAAAGGTCTTGAGCACGATATTCCTGTTATCGGTCTTAGCAGGATAAGTGATTTGTTCATCTGCCCTTTCTGCTCCGCTGTAAATCAGCCTGGTCAGGTAATAAAAAGGAAAATAGGTGGTGTTATAGGCAATATTGCCCGATTTCTTCAGATACTTCGCTGATTTATTATTGCTGTACGTGAATAACGGGGCAGCATATCCGCCGGATCCGTAATTATGGAAAAAGGCGTATTCGACCAGGTTATCCGTAGACTTATTGATATCGATCAGGCCCATCAGGAATTCACCGACAAAGGCGGCATGTCTTAAGGTATTGGCTGTCGTACTGGCGGCATCAACATTCCATTCTGTTACCCACATCTTCCGGTTTCCGTAGAATTGTTTGTAGTAGTCTGTGATGACCTTGTGGTAGTTGTAATACTCAGTGGCCAGGGTGATATCTACACAATCGAAAACCGCTTTAAGATCATTACCGCCTTTCTGCTCGCATCCCTGAACTTTCGGATACAAATGTGGTATATAAAAATCGTAAAAGGTCTCTTTACCCAGTACCTTATTCCATTCATTCATGAAAATGCCGAACTCATTTTTAGGATTGGGCTCGGTAGCATCTGCGGCTACCGCCCCGATCTTTAAAGAAGGATCATATTTCCGGATGGCTGCAGCATAGGCTTTAGCTTTCGTGATATAGGATTGGACAGTGGGAAAATCGGCCCGGTATTCCCGGAAGTAAAATTCATTACCGAGTTCTACGCCGATGACCTCTATATTTTGAGAACGCAGATATTTAATGCCCCATAAAGCTTCATCTACAGTTCCGTTCAGCAGATTGGCCACATATACTACTTTACTGTTGGCCATTTTACAGAGCGTAACGAAATGGTAGATCGCATTCTTGTCAAACAGCGGCATCGCCTTTACGATCTCCGGCAGCTTTCCTCTGGTTTCAGCCTCCCGGAATCCGTAGCCTTTCCCGTCGGGATGGTAAAAATTCGCGATAGTACCGCCCGGAAACCGGAACACCCTGGGTGCAATTGTTTCCGTAATGACTTTTACCTCAGGTTCATTCTCTATTGGAGCCGTGAACATGAACCCGGTATTGAAAGCAATGATGTTCTGATTGACGCTTTTGGGATGATCCAGGATCGGCCTCAGAATCAATATCCCGGAAGAGATATTGGTATTTATGATCACTTCTCCGGACTTTCCTTCCCCTGTATTTTCGACAGGTTTGGGAGCAGAGCCTGTAGGAGCCTGTATGTTGGGAATATTGCAGCAGGTGATACCCAGACTAAGTAGCAGCAGGTTGCCCGTCAGGCAGATTCTGTTCATCTTGCTTGAATTTTTTGTAACGTTCTATTTTATCATCTTTTTGCTTGAAGTATTCCAGAAGCATGAAAGTATTCAGCATAGAGACGGGCGCGAATGCAAATCCTCCCGTGAAGCAGGATGTGATCAGCAGGTTCAATATACTGACAATGACAGTATTAAAGATAAGATCGTATTTAAAATTCTTGATTTTCCGGAGAACGAATACCGGGTAGAGGAAGAACAGGAATAAAAGAATCGTTCCTACAATACCAAATACGAAAAGAATACCGAAGATACCGATGTCCGTAAAATACAAATATCCGAAGCGGAGCCAGAGTTCATCACGGGGAAGGAATCCCACCCCAAATATCCATTGACCGGGGTGCTTGTCGAAATAGCTGAGAACGGTACCGATCTCTACCCAGCGTGCATCCGCAGAACTTTCACCGGTTTCTATACCGAAGATCGCTTCCGCAAAAACAGAGAACATGTTATATACGATCATCAGGAGATCAGGATCAATGATCCATACGATCAGGATCATGATACCGGTAATGAACAGGATATTAGCGAGCCTGAGGATGAGACTCTTTACCGGCAGGAACCAGATGCTGTGCAAGGCAAGAGAACCGATAACCGCCAGGAACTGGATACGGCCTTTATCAAAGAATAAGATATAAGCGATCAGTACAAAGCTCAGGATCAGGCTGAACCGGTTCTTCCGGATGGTATAATCCAGGAAATAGTAGGAAAGTCCGTATACGATAAAGCCCGGAGGAAAGTTGAATACATATCCGCCTTTGGAAGGGTTATAGCCTACCATGTCCGTTGTCTCTTTGTAAATGGCCGGGTTAATGGTGTACATCAGGTAGATATACAGTACCAGGTTGATCCAGCACATGTTGAGAGTGGCCAGGTTATACTGGTACATCGTAACTTTTTCGGTTTTCAGCATGTAGTACATGAAAAAGATACTGATCAGCGGCAGATAGGTCTTGCCCGCCACGAATATACCTTTGATGATGGGCTGCCCGAATACCATGTTGGAGGTAATGGCACAGTAGAAAGTGAACATGGACATGATGACCACCAGGAGATCTATCGTTGAAAAGCGTTTTTTGATAAGCACTTTATCAAAAATGTAAATGAGCCCGAACGGTATCAGGATACTCACGATCACGTAGGTGACAATATTATAAATGGGCGCCAGCGGCGTAACAGACAAGACAGGGCTGCCGTAAAAAAGAAGGTATAACGTCAGCGTTAAAACTTTGAAGAAAAATAGATCTCCGTCTTTTCTGAAGAGGGTAATATCAAGTTTGCTCATTGTTCGATACTCTTCAGCAGGTTTTTATTGATCAGTAAATATGGATAGTGATTCCCGGTTTTGATAACGGAGAAATCGTATTTGTCAGGATGGGCTTTGAAATCATACCAGGTAGAGTCGGATGCCAGCGTCGGGTATTTTTCCAAAGAAGGGGTCACATAGATAATATCTACATGTTCATTCTTGATATATTCCGTCCAGGGTACCGTCTTCATAAATCCTCTTATCCAGGTATAATTTTCTCCGAGGAAGATATTCATACCTCCTTCATTCTCTAAGAGTCTGACAGGCACCTGAAAGTTGTATGCTTTTAATTTTTCTACCGCTTTTAAGTTGGCCTGGGAACTTTCTTTACGCCACAGATCAAAGAAATGGTAATCTTTGGTGGAAGGCATAAATATCCATACAAAAAGTAAAAAAAGTACGCTTAATCCCCAGGAATGCCGGTTAACGGGTTGTGCATCGGAAGGTTTAGAGAAAAATAAAAGGCTTACAATGAAAATCACCAACGTGTAATGCAGCACCATGTAGTGTTCTCTGGGATAGATGATCAGACAGGCGGCCAGGGAAGGAAGGACGAAAAGAACCAGCAGACAAATCACCAGCATATTTTGCCGGATGCCGGATATCACTGTGGAGGTGTATCTCGACCTGGTGAGCACCGTCATCATGATTGCTCCGCCCAGGACCAGTACCGCTGCTCTTGCCTTGATGGGTAAGCCGACCAGCTTATCCGGTAGCATGGCATCGCTGTATAGTTTAAAGCCGTTCTGGATATAGTTCTGGATATTGGAGAGAAAATGCCGCTGGAATAATTCCGGGTTAGATTGGTAGGCAGATTTTACCGAGGTGGCATCCCCGAATAATTCATGGTAGTAAGGCATCCACGTGATCCAGAAATCCTGGTCGATATTGTTCCACTGAAAATAATTGAACATGAAATGCTGGGCAAAAGCCAGCGCACTCCTGTCTCCCTGGAAATTGAAAAGAGGATTGCCCATGATTTTCTGGATACCAAAGGAAAGGATGATCAGGAAAGCAGAAGAAACGAGCAGTACCCGGTTTTTTGAACTTTCACTGACTAATACGGCAATCAGCCATAAGGTAAGTACTCCGAGATAGGTCAGGTAAAATTCAGGCCGGGCATAAGCGATCAGCAGGGCGACCCAGGACATGATTCCCAGCTTCAGGACGGCTCCGGGAATATACCGGATAACGACCAGGCCGGTCAGGAAAACAAAAACGCAGAAATGGGAAACTTTAGGCCATACCGGCAGGTTGATGTCTGCAAACAGGAAAAGCAGCGCAATGGAAAAGCTGATCCATAGCCGGATATTTGAAATAGCCAGCAGCACAAACAGCGACAGGCAGGGCAGGATCGTCATGAGCCTGTAATTCAGAAAATAGAGCTTCAGGCTATCGTTTTCAAAGAAAGAGAGGAATTTGTACCAGACGGCATAGGAAGGTCCCCATTGTTTGTTGAACTTGTCCAGCATCATTTGTCCGGACTTCATATAATTCGCTTCATCCCAGAAAAGGATGTCCATACTTTGGTAAAGGTCTCTTGTAAAATACCAGCCTGTGATGATGATCAGCACTATACCCAGTAAAAGCAGTGGGATAGGTACAGAACTTTTTTCATCCCCCAGAAGACGTTGAAGTATGGTTTTCAATCAAAAAAATTTACAGAATATTCAAAGGTACATCTTTTATTTACTTGAATATATCTGATGAATGCGTGAATTATTTTAGATTCGGTACATTTTCAAGATTCGTTTGTCCATGAATGCTAAGGTCAGTAGCTATTTAAAGGATATTTTTTCCGTCACTTTTATCATCATCATCGGGTTATCGGTACTGAGTGGATTCAGTGAGAGGGTGGATATCAACCTGACGGATGATACCGGCTACCTGGTATTGGGACTCCGGATCACTCAGGGAGTATTAGCCGGGTTCGGTCCGTTATATTCCATACTTTACAAGGTGCTGAAGCAGATACATGATGATCCGGTGCAGATCTACGATACGGCAATGATCCTTTTGTACATAGCTCCGGCGGTCTGCGCGTATATATTCCTGAGGGCATTGAATGTTAAAGCACATTGGGCATTCCTGGTAAGTGCCTTTTTTATGATCTCTCCTACTATTATGTCTTTTATCACCTGGTCAAAGATTTCTCACTATACCATTTGTATCGTTTTTCTTTGGGGTGCATGGACGACCAGGATGAAAACACCTTTACAGGTACTTTTTTCATTGGTCGTTCTGACATTTTTCCTGGGTTATGTGAGACCGGAATCTCATCTCTCCTGGTATATTTCTTCCGTAGTTTTTCTTATTTACTGGATCTGGAAGGAGCAGGATAAATTTGAAATGAAAAAGCTACTGCTGGTTGTCCCGGTCGCCGGGATGTTGTTCCTGTTTTTCTTCCTGACATTGGCGGCATCCCATCCCGTCCTAGGTAAGATCAACTTATTGCTGAACCCGATGGCTGGTAACCGGACATTCATCGCTTTTGCCCAGCAGTTCAGCTACAACTACTGCGAATGGAATCACCTGGATAATTATGACTGGATCCAGTGGAGGGATATCACTAAAAACAATTTCGGTGAGTTTGAGACGCTGAGCCAGGCCTTCAAGAACAACCCGTCCTTGTTTGCCAAACATATTGCCTATAATATACAGCAGTATATACTGAAAGCTCTTTCAGCAGTACAGGGTATTTTCTTTCCTCCGGCGATTTTCAGGTTTCCTGTCTGGATCTCCTGGATACTGATACTTATCCTTGCCGGTGCACGGATAGGATATACCGGCTGGTCCCAATGGTATCATCAGGTAAAAGAAATACTGACCCGCCATTGTATGCTGGTCGCCGGTATCGTTATTTTTTCCATACCGTCTGTCATCGCATCTGTGGTTTTTTATACCCGGGAACATTATCTCGTTCTGCTGATGCCATTGGTGCTGATGCTTTTTGTTCTGCTGCTGGCGCCCCGGAAGGCAGGAAAGGAAAACCTGCCGCGGATCGTCACAGGATTGCAACTACCGGTAGTAGTTTTAATCGCTTTCCTGATCAAACCTTCTCTGGCAGATTACAGAACATTTGATGTCTGGGACGAGTATACTTACCCATCTAACAGGAAAACTATAGAGGCTATTCGCCGTATGGGATTCACACAGGATATCAGCGAAGTAGACCACGAAGGCGGTTTTGCAATTTATACAGGCAAAAACTTCAGGTGGGCAACCCCTTTCCAGAAAGAAGAACAGCCTTATTCCGAATTTATAGATAGGTTTCAACCTAATCTCTATTACGTTACAAAGGCTTTGCTGAGCAACAGGTTCTTTTATGAGGACCCTCAGTTCATGGATATTATTCATCATCCTGAAAAGTATGATCTGCGCAGGGTAGCGTTGCAGCCGGAGAATAAAGGGTATTTATTGGTGCATGATACATTGACATACAATTCTCTGCCCTATTAGTTAACTCCACTTCAGGCAGTATTGATTATTTTGCAGGATATGACCTGCCATGAAAAATATTTTTACCATCGTGATATTTATATTTCTCCTGTTCACGGAGAAATTATACGGGCAATATCCGTTAGCATTAACAGATACAATAGATTACAAAAAAGTATATAAAACGGGACTGATTGCATCTGCCGGAGAGGATCTTACAGCTTTCAATGCCTACACGATCTCCTCGGCAATGATATCAGCAAATCTGGCGCAGGCTGCTCAGATGTATTCCAGGTTATTGACCGATAGCCTGTATCCGTCTGTTCCCCTTGAAGACAGGTTTCATACAACTTATATTACCAATCCGGTTTCAGGAGATACGTTATATGCCATAGATCTCCGGATTTATTCCCCGGCCGGTGTAGGAAGAAGGTATAACCGGATGCTGATCATCAGACCTTACGATACCGAAATCCGTCCCTGCATTTTGTACACGCATGGAAATAGCGGCAACCTGAATAGCTGGAACAACTATTATATGATCGGCATACCTGCGATGGTACAAAGAGGCTATGTAGTGGCCGTATATGAAAACTTCAACAATTCTTTTTTCACAAATGCATTGGCCGGTAATGATGAGGTGTACAAAAATTGGGTACATCAGCATCTGGAGGATAGCCTTGTAGCGGAACCGGCAGATCATCTTTTGCAACGGGGGCATTATCTGCTTTATCAGTACGCTTATGCGGCGCACTCCTACCTGAGCCATCTGGCAGATACCTATAAAATAGACAAGACAGCGCTGCTGGCTGCAGGTCATTCTGCAGGAGGATTGAGTACTATGATGCTCAGTTTCGGAGATCCTGAAACGAATTTCCGGCATCAGATATTTGAAAAAGCCGGCGCTCCCAAGTCAAGAGTGTTCAGCAGTATCGTGAATGCGGACTGTATCCCGATAAAAGGTGTTTTGTGCAGTGCGGCAGGATTGCCGGATGTTAATGTTCCAGGTTCCTATTATGGTACCTTTCTCGGGGAACAGGACAGTGATAAGACGGTACTGATGATCCACGGCGTTAAAGATGTGCTGGCTCCGGTCGATTATGGTCCGGCTCTTTGGGCGACTCCTGCAGATACGGTGAAAATGATGGGGCCGGTCAGCCTGCATCCGGCGCTTCATGAGAAAGGTATCAGAAACTTTGTATTCCTGAACTGTTTGGGTGAGCATGGCGTTTATATGTATCCTTATACCGTACAGGATCAGGGTGGTACGTTTACGCACCTTTCGCCGCTTTCATATGATCCTGGGATATTGAGAGATCCGGATTTTTTACAGGATGAGAAGCTCCGCCAGTTAGTATTATACCAGCAGCAGATGGATCAGATCATGGGATATGTTGCAGAAGTAATGGCAGCAGTAGCAGCAAAGCAACCCATATATAATTCGTCCGCCGTCTATTCCTGGGCGACCAATGCTTATGAAATACCTGTTACCTCCTCTACAGGAAACTGGAACTTTATCCCGGCTGAATGCGGCATTCCTGGAGCAAAAACCGAACTTTTTGAATGGGAAGAATCTATTCCGACGAAGGTATCCGGTAAGGATAAAAAACCATTGCTCAGGATATTTCCCAATCCGGCGCAGGATGTGTTAATTGTACAAGCAGGCGTTGAGATCAGGCAGATCATGGTGACGGATCTGTTGGGGAGAGTGCAGATCAGGAAAAACATACCTGGCGGATATCTTGAGCTGAAGCCGGATGATTTACCCGCCGGTATATATTTGTTGACCGGACTGGATGAGTACTCAACCCCGGTCAGAACAGAAAAATTAATTCTGTGCCGGTGATTAAACCATCGCATTTAATACAGGTCTAAACAATTATATGGTCCGGTCCGATGAATCATTGATCCAGCAGTTCAAAATACCTGGTACAAAAGATCAGGCTTTTGAAGCCATTGTACACCAGTATTCAAGAGTGCTGTTTGCCCATCTTTCAAAATACATCTCCAAGAGAGAAGATATAGAAGATGTGCTTCAGCATGTCTGGGTCAAAGTATGGAAGGGATTGGACAATTTCAGAGGAGAAAGCCAGCTCTCTACCTGGTTGTTTACGATCGCTACCCGGGAAGCATATACGCATCACCGCAGCAAAAAGATCACTACGCAGGAAATTTATGATATCCATACAGAGCAGTTTTCTTCCGGAACCAATAGCCCTGATGAAGCGGAAATATTATCTAAGCTGCAGGAAGCGATAGATATCTTGCCGGCCAAGCAGCAGGAAGTTTTTGTCATGAGGTATTTTGAGGAAATGTCCTATGAGGATATGAGCCGGAAAACAGGCACATCAGTAGGTGCCCTCAAGGCGTCCTATCATTATGCGGTCAGGAAAATCGAACAATTTATAAACCCGGATTAAACCAGGGAAATTTAGTAACGTCTAAATATGCGGTATGAAAACGAACAGGGAAGATATAATTCAGGAACTTAAGGCTTTGGAGCTCCGAAAGTTAGCGGGCTTTAAGGAGAAAGAATCTTCTGCGGATATGCCTGAAGGTTTGAGCAGCCGGTTACTGGAATCGGTTATGAACAAAGTGAAGATTGAGGAAGAGCAACATAAAGTAATACCTCTCAGGACAGAGACAAAGCAAAAGACATTATCAGGAAAAATGCTTCTCAGGGTAGCGGCGAGCTTCATAGGAGTGATCATGCTCAGCGGACTGACCTATAATCTTTTCTTTTCCGGTAAAGATAACCTGACAGCACAGAACGGGGATTCGCTGACCCGGCTCATAGCGGAAGCCAGTACGGAAGATATATACAATTATCTCTACGAAACAGGGGCTCCGGCTGACGAAGAATTCCTTTCAGGCCTTGTGGGAGATTATTCGGATGTCGATACTGATCTTATAAAAGCAAAAAATAACAGTCATGAATAACCTGATCAGAACATTATTTCTTCTTCTGGCTTTTTCAGTAACAGCAGTTGCCCAATACGATAAGGAGAAGATGAATGAAATAAAGGAAGCTTTCATACAGAAGAAGCTGGAACTTACAGAGGCGGAAGCCGCCAGGTTCTGGCCGGTTTTCAGGCGTTACGAGGCTGAAAGAAAAGCGCTCAGAAAGGCTGCACGGCCGGATGGAGAAAAAAAGAAATTCGGAGAAATGTCAGATGCAGAGCTGAACAAGTTCATGGATACAGCCATGGATGTAAAAGAAAAAGAGTTGCAGGTGCAGAAAAAATATTTTTCGGAATTCAGAAAGATCCTGCCTGCCAATAAAGCGGTTAAGCTGTTGTACATAGAGGAACAGTTCAGACAGTTTCTTCTGAAGCAGGCTCAAAACAAGGATAGGAAGTAGATAAAGGTGAAAGGTATCAGAAAGTAACCATAGCGTTCATACTGATATCTTTTTCACGGATCGCTTTTTCTCCGGTCAGAAAAGAAAGATTAACCAGGAAAGAGGCTGTTACTACTTTTGCGCCCTGGCTTTCCAGCAGATCTATAGCAGCGCATGCGGTGCCGCCTGTAGCCAGCAGATCATCGTGTAGAAAGATGCGCGCATTTCCGGGAAGTGTATTTTTTTGAATTTCTATGGTCGCTGAGCCGTATTCCAGGGCGTATTTTTTCTGGATGACCGCTCCCGGCAGCTTACCCGCTTTGCGGACCGGTATGAATGGCAGACCGGCAGCAACAGCCAGTGCCGGCCCGAAGAAAAATCCCCGGCTTTCAATTCCGCAAATACAGTTAGCGTCCGACTCTTTCAATACTTCATGGAGCGCACTGGTAATGTCGCGGCACAATACAGGATCCAGCAGTACAGGCATGATGTCTTTGAAAATAATGCCGGGCTGGGGAAAATCGGGAATATCCCTGATCGCCTCCTGTATTCTTTGGCTGAGCATATGTTTATTGTTTGATATTATCCAGTTGTTCCAGTAACCAGGATTTTTCCGTTAAAGGTTTCTGGTTATGAATGTACTGCCGGACCTTTTCTTTTCGGTCATTCAGCGTTTTCTTCTGAGAAAAGGTCAGCCTTTGCAGTGAAATTAACTTTTTCGCAGAATTAATGATGTTCGTATAATTGTCTTTATAGATCTTCTCCGGATTTTTCCGTTTCAGGTAAGCAGACATACTGCCCAGTAAAGATTCAAGCGGATCGATATATCCAAGCTCATAATAGATCTTCATCAGCAGGTTCCGGGCGGATAAAGAGATCAGCACGTCATCGTCATCCGATTTCTGAAGCAGAAGAATGGCACTGTCATATTGTTTCAGCGAATAATCCAGGTACGCCCGGTTATAGGCATACGAGCTTTCCTGGTAACGTTTTTCCAGCAGCGTATAATTCTGCTCGATAAAAGAAGCGGTCCAGTCATACTCTTTCAGCCTTATCCCGAGCGTGATGATATTTTTGAACGTGAACCTGGATAAAAATCCTTTTTCCAGCAAAGCGCCAGAGGTAATGCCCAGCTGATAGATATTGAATGATTTCTCCAGGTATTCAGGTTTGCCTTCGTTGATCTTCCTGATGCAGAAATTATTGACAGTTAATAAAATGTCTCTGAATTCATCTTTAGGAAAAAGCGAAACGCTGCTTTCTATATAAGACATAAGCGGGATGAAAAGCTCCTCAGATTCGGGATTTTCCAGGATCTTATACGTGTAATAATAAATAGCGATACAAGGCTCGTTCAGGAATTCGGACCTGTTCTCAATGTCCTCCAGGATCAGGGAAAGGTTCAGGTCATTATAACTTTTTCCCAGGATCTGCTTATAATTCTGAAGTTGAGTAAGCAACCTGAACCTTTCACTCAGGTAATAGACGTCCAGGCTCTTATAGGTACTTTCAAAGTCATAATCTACCCGGCTCGAATTTTTCTGATTTTTATACATCTCTTCCAGCAGCTTGAACCTGTTGGAGAAATATTCCGCATTCCTGTAAGGGTTCCGGTCGATCTGTACCATCGCATTTTCATGACTCTTTGCGGCAACCTGGACAATACCTTTCTTGTTGAGCGCTTTAGAGAGCAAAAGGTTGTATAAGCCGTCAGAATGCTGGACCTCCTGCGATACAAGAATATATTCGGCGGCTTTCAGTATATAACTCTTGAATAACCGGACATCCTGATCTGTGAGCTGTTTTTTGGAGGACAGCTTTTTTAAGATCGTCTGGTTATCCGGAAAAGGTTTATCATTGTTCAGAGATTTCAGGAAAAGCCCGAAGATCGGCCTGATCTCAGCCGGGTAACCATGCTGTTCAGAATCGATATAGTTCTTTAAGTGCTTGATTTCAACACGATTTAAATTGGATAAAATCTGGAAGACCTTGCTTTTGCTGTCGGGCATAATAAACTGATATATAGATAATTAAATGATTTTATATTGAATATAAATTCTACAAATAAACAAATCTATTTAAGAATTAGAAAAATATTATAGGTAAAATTGTGCGAATATTTCTGCGGAATATGAGATGGGGGCCAAGTATATTATTGATAATCATACTTTTATTTCTATTTGACAAGGTCAAGGCCGATGCACCTGTTATCAGGATAGGTCAGTTATATGACAGAGATAAAGAAATGGTAGCAGGCGTAGGAGGAATCAATCCTATGCATACCGGCGGTGTTCTGACGGTTCTGAGCAAGCTTCAGCGAAATTATCTGTATGTCACCAACAGTACAGGCGATATTACCAACCTGATCTACCTGGATAACAGTATCCTGGATACCGCATATGTGCTCCCGGAGAGTATAGAAGCGATACATTTGACTGGTGGCGATGTTGTTGTAGTGGCTCAGCATAAGGACGAGAACAGTAATTTTTATCTGAGGATTTCCCGTCTGAATGCGAATCTCGAGCTGATCTCTACCTCCCGTTACGATAATGAGGTCAGTTACAGGAAAATACAGGGAATCTTGCCTTCCGGCGACAATACTTTTATGCTGATGCTGTCCCGGATATCCGGTGTCAAAGGTTTCAAGCTGATCAAAATGGATGCATCGGGATCCGTTGTCTGGTCTAGGAATCAAAACCTGCAGCTCAGTGTGCTGGCAGTACACCGGGTCCGTTTATTCGGTTTAACCGGAGATAACGGAAAGACTTATCACACTTTTATTCCTTCCTATATATTGACCAGGATCAGCCAGCAACCTGTTTACGGTTTTTCGTCCTTTGTATTCGATAATAACGGCATGGTTCAGGAAAACTTTAACACTGACCTGACAGCCTATCCATATAGTACGGTTGATTTTCCTTCCATGCATGGATGCGTCAAAGACGGATCAGATTATAAATACACCTTTGCCTTTTATGACAGGATCTCTCCTTTTGTTAAAATCAGGAACGAAACATTGAGAGGATCCGGGACAGTTGTCAGTTCCAATGAATTTGAACTGGAGCTGATCTATAAGGGCGGTGATACAAAGAATATGGTCAGTGAGCATGATGAAGCGCTGACAGTAGGCAATAAACATTTGTTTGTAAGAAGGATCAATGGCGAACAGCTGACAGAGATCATACCGATTATGTCCAGCGACATCAGCAGGATATATTATAATACCTTTTGCAGAAGACCTGAAGGCGGATGGTGGGTTACCGGGATAGTTGAATATGTAGACGGTACGCTGAAGGATATTCTCATAGGATTACCTGAATTACAGGGTGATATCAGCGGTAAAATTGTAAAAGACACCGATAATGATTGTGCTGTCAGTACGGGAGAAGAGGTGTTTAATACTCCGTGGGTAGCTTTCCAGTCCTCGTTTCGGTATTTCGCCAAAACCAATCCGGACGGAACCTATTCACTCCGGTTACCTAAAGGTGAACACCAGGTGAGCATACAGACCAGGAGCGATCTCTGGGAAATGTGCTCTGCCAGGCAGACTATTGTAGTGGATCAGTCTGCACAGCATGATATTCCGGTACAGGCTAAAGCGGTTTGCCCGGAACTGATGGTCAATGTTGTAACGCCGTACCTGGTCAGGTGCCGGGAAAACGAGTATGAGATTTCTTATCTCAATACTGGTTCCGACAGAGCTCAGGGTGCTTATGTAGAAGTGAGCCTGGATGCCCATCTTAAAGTTACCGGAAGCTCTCTTCCTTACAGTGTCCTTGAAAATGGCAGGCTGAGATTCAATGTCCCGGATATTGCGCAGGACTCTTCCGGAAAATTTACTTTCAGCGCTTTCCTGGATTGTGACAGTACCGTCAAGGGACAAACACATTGTGTGGAAGCTGAGATCTTTCCCAATGTATCCTGTCTGCCGGCGCCGGACTGCTGGGACGGATCGCAGATCGTCATAGAAGCCAATTGTAATGGCGATAGTGCGGTTTTCAGGCTTAAAAATATCGGAAGAAGCTTCTTTACGCCGCGACCTATGCTGGTGCTGGAAGATGACATCATGCGTATCAATACGATCGGGGTCACGTTGAATGAAGGAGAGCTAAAAACCTATACTTTCTTTGCCAATGGCCATACTTACCGGGTGCAAATCCCACAGGCAGATTGTTTCCCTTATATCAGTATCCCGGCTCGCGTGCTGGAAGGTTGCGGGGAGATAGTAGAGTTAGGTCATGTTACTTCCCTGCCGCAGGATGATGATGCCAGGTTTAAATCCATCTGGTGTGTTGAAAGTGCAGATGAAGAGCCGGTCGCATTCCTGATGGCGGATCCTAAAGGCTATGGAACACAACGATTCATTTCAGATTCTACAGAAATAGAGTACATCTTTTACTTTGATACGCAGATGCAGGGAGTCGGGAAAATATACCTGATAGATACCTTATCTCAATATCTTGATTATACCACGTTCAAGGAAAGCGCTTCCAGTCAGCCTTCTTCTTACAGCCTTTATAATAACGGAATCCTGAAAGTTGGCTTTAATGTGGACAGTTTCCCGGAGCAGACGAAAGCTTTCTACCAGTTTAAAGTCAAACCTGTTAAGGGTTTGCCTGCCGGAACTGTTATCAATAATACGGGTACATTTTTCCGTCAGCGGCCATTAGGATACACAACCAACAATGTCTTCCATACCATAGGAGAACGATTTATAAAGATAGAGCTGATCTCTTCGACCAGAGATTGGGAAGGCCGGATCCGGTATAATGTGTTTCCCAATCCTTTCGGGCAATTTTTCAGGATAGAATTTCCCGAAGCAGATATCAGGGATGTTTACCTGGAAATAACAGATATGGCGGGCAGAGTCATCCACCTGGAGAAAGTGTTAGGAAATATAACTGTAGATACCGGTCACTGGAGTACGGGAACTTACATCTTCTTGCTGAAAAAGGAAGGAGCTCCTGTCAGTTCCGGAAGGTTAATAAAACAGTAAGAGGCATAAAACATAAAGAACTGATAGCTCTTTTTCATCCGTTCCATTCCGGATGATGGGGTGGGTCCGGAAACCCGGGCCCACCTCAATTATTTCATAGGATACGGATATAGGTTATATATTGATATTCTGCTCTTCTATCATTTTGCGGAGATTGATCAGCGCATAACGCATGCGACCCAGTGCTGTGTTGATACTGACCTGTGTCATTTCTGCAATCTCTTTAAAGCTCAGTTCAGCATAATGTCTCAGTACAAGCACTTCCCTTTGTTCCTCGGGAAGCTGCTTGATCAGTTTGCGGACAGAGTGGATGCTCTGCTCTTTAATCCAGGATTCTTCCGGGCTGACATCTGCAAAACCAATAGAATTGAGGACATCATTCCCCTCACTGTCTACAATGACAGGTTTTCGCTTCAGCTTCCGGAAATGGTCAATACAGAGATTGTGGGAGATCCTGAGCACCCAGGGCAGAAATTTCCCTTCTTCTTTGTAGGAACCTGATTTCAGGCTATCGATGACTTTAATAAAGGTTTCCTGGAAAATATCCTCGGCGAGATATTGATCTTTTACCAGAATTAATATCGAGGTATAGACTCTATCCTTATGTCTGCGGATGAGCGTATTAAGGGCGGACGTATTACCCTGGAGGTATTGAGTTACGAGTCCGTGATCGGTTGTTTCTACACAATACATGATCCTATGCGTTTTAGAGTTAGTGAACAGTGTTATGTAGATTTATGCCATATATTGCCCTCGCGTTGTTAAATGTTACTAAAACTAAATTATACAATAAGATTAAACTAACTATACCTATAAACAATTATCTTTTGTTCTGATTACCATAATTTAACAATTTTTGCGTCATAATGCATCCTGTTTCAACGTTGGACGGCCTGAACCCGAAGCAAAATATTTTAATCAAAGGGGCCAGAGTTCATAATTTAAAGAATATAGATGTCGCCATACCCCGGAATAAGCTGGTTGTAGTGACCGGTGTTTCAGGCTCCGGGAAATCCTCACTTGCATTTGATACACTGTATGCAGAAGGTCAGAGACGATATGTAGAATCTCTTTCTTCGTATGCCCGGCAGTTCCTGGACCGGATGGAAAAGCCGGATGTCGATTATATCAAAGGGCTTTCCCCCGCTATTGCGATCGAACAAAAAGTAACCACTACCACTACCCGGTCCACTGTGGGAACATTAACCGAGATCTATGATTTCCTGCGCTTATTATATGCCAGGATCGGCCGGACTTACTCTCCCGTTTCCGGGCAAAGAGTGATTCAGCACGATGTGACAGATGTTGTCAATTACCTGGTCCAGCAGCCGGAAGGCACCCGTTATCAGATCCTGACACGGTTTGTTCCTGCCGGCGTTCCCGGAGAGCACCATGTCCGTGAAGCGATACAATCCGGAATTATCCGGTTATTGGCTGATGGTGAAATGATCCGGCTGGATGAATCGCTGGATTCTCCAGAATTGCTGGAAAAAATTACCGGGTCAAAAGAAAGATGGCTGGTCATAGACAGGTCCGTTGTGGCTAAGGATGAAGCATCCGTTAACCGGATGAGCGATTCTGTTTTGCTGGCTTTTGATGTGGGAGACGGCTATTGCAGTATAGATATACCCGGGAAAGGCATTACAGATTTCAGTACGAGGTTTGAGGCTGACAATATTCAATTTGATATACCGACTCCGCAGTTCTTCAATTTTAATTCACCGTACGGAGCCTGCCAGAAATGTGAAGGCTTTGGTACCATACTGGGTATAGATGAAAACCTGGTGATCCCTGATAAAACACTTTCCGTATATGAAGGTGCGGTTGTGGCCTGGAAAGGAGAAACGCTCGGCTGGTGGAAAGATCAGCTGATCAAGAATGCCTCGAAAGTGGGATTTCCCATCCATACCCCTGTGATGGATCTGAATGAAGAGCAATTCCGGCAACTCTGGTTCGGCTGCTCCGCATTTTTAGGTATCCGCCAGTTCTTTAATGAAGTGGAAGCTCAGACCTATAAAATCCAGTACAGGGTATTGCTTTCCCGGTACCGCGGCAGAACGGAATGTGATGAGTGTCATGGAACGCGACTCCGCAAAGAGACTCAGTATGTGAAGATCCATCATACGGATCTCGGTCCACTTCTGAGCATGACAATCCTGGAACTGAAAGAGTGGATGGATGGGCTCGACCTGACAGCGTATGAGCAACAGATAGCGTCCAGGATCATAGTAGAGATCAATAACCGCTTACAGTTCATGCTGGATGTCGGGCTGGATTATCTTTCGCTCAACAGGTATTCCAATACGCTGTCGGGCGGAGAAACGCAGCGAATCAATCTTACCCGCACGTTGGGCAGCAATCTCACAGGATCATTATATATTCTTGATGAACCGAGTGTAGGATTACACCCGCAGGATACATCCAGATTGGTCAGGGTTTTGAAGCACCTCAGAAACCTGGGCAATACGGTTATCGTGGTGGAGCATGAAGAAGAGATCATCCGGAGCTCAGATCACCTCATTGATATAGGTCCTGCTGCAGGAGTGCACGGGGGTCAGGTCATCTATTCAGGACCATTGGATACCAAAGATCAGGTGGGTCTGACGAACCAGTACCTGAGCGGAACATTGAAAATTGATCTGCCTGCTGTCAGGAGAAAACCTGTGAATTTTATTGAGATCATCGGGGCGAAACAGCATAACCTGAAGAATATTGATGTTAAGATCCCGTTGAATGCGATGACTGTAGTCAGTGGTGTTTCAGGATCGGGGAAATCTACGCTGGTCCGGCAGATCCTTTTTCCGGCCCTGAAAAACAAGCTGGAAAACTTTACCCAGAAACCCGGTTTGCACAAAGACATAAAGATACCTTCCAAAGGCATCTCAAGAGTAGAGCTTGTAGATCAGAATCCTATAGGCCGTTCTTCCCGTTCCAATCCGGTGACCTATATCAAGGCTTATGATGCGATCAGGGATCTTTATGCAGGATTACCATTGTCTAAAATGCGGGGTTACCAACCTAAGCACTTCTCTTTCAATGTAGAAGGTGGAAGGTGTGAAGAATGCCAGGGTGAGGGAGAAACCATTGTAGAAATGCAGTTCCTGGCCGATATCCATCTTACCTGTGAAGCCTGTAAAGGGAAGCGCTTTAAAGCGGAAATCCTGGAAGTGATGTACAATGAAAAATCTATTTCAGATGTATTAGAGCTCTCTGTGGATGAGGCCATAGACTTCTTCAGAGAAAAAAAAGATTTGGTCGCTAAGCTTCAGCCATTGTCGGATGTCGGATTAGGATATGTGCAGTTGGGTCAGTCCAGCAGCACATTGAGCGGAGGAGAGGCACAGCGGGTGAAGTTAGCTTCTTTCCTTACCAAAGGTTCTTCCAGGCAACCGGTATTCTTCATCTTTGACGAACCTACCACGGGCCTGCACTTTCATGACATACATAAGCTGCTGAAAGCGTTTGATGCATTGATTGAAGCCGGTCACACGGTAGTAGTGGTAGAGCATAACCTGGATGTGATCAAATGTGCGGACTGGACAATAGACCTGGGTCCTACCGGTGGAAAAGAGGGCGGATACCTGCTTTACCAGGGGACTCCGGAAGGTATGATTCAAGAGCCGGCATCAGTGACAGGAAAGTTTTTAAAAGAAAAGATGTAGCCCGTGGAGGAGCTACATCTTGTAGTATCTGCTAAAAGGAATTTTCAGGATCAGAACATGGCAGCTATCCGGAGACCTAATCCGCGGGCAACGATTCTTTCTTTGTCATTGTCGTCAATAACGTTGGTAAAACCGTTTCTGAAGTAAATACCAGCTACTAATGAGGTGTTTTCAGATACTCTGAACTCGGCGCCGCCTTCGAAGTGCAGGGCCAGGTGGTAAGGAGAGATCTTCTGGATAGTATTAGGATGGAAAGGCAGGTTCTTTATCTTCACGTTCGACTCTGAGATCGAGGTCTGTCCATCCGTGTACGAATAATTTCCTCTGGAACGGATCCTGAAACCGTTTACGAGCCCTAGTGTACCGTAAAAGGTCAGGTTGCTGGCCGTTTCATTGGAGCGTAGCTTCAAGCCGAGCGGAATCTCCAGGTATTGGGTTTTGGCTACCAGCGAGGATTGAAATCCGGTTTCGGTAGTTGACGGATAACCTACTAATTTACCGCCGTTCATGTCTATTGTCAATCCGGTGGTCAGCGTGTATCTTTCATTGTTGTCTATAATATAATCTACAATAGCGCCGTAATTAAAAGAAAACCTGGTGCCTTTGCTGTTGATATCCCTGCTGTCAGCAGAATACCAGGAAATTCCCGGGCTGGCTGTAAACCCAAATCTTACGCTACCTTGCGCAAAAACCGCACTACTTACACATACTAATGTGAGCATCATAAATAATCTTTTCATAGAATGGATTTTATCTTTGTAATCATATGAATAGCAAATATCTGAAATTAGTATCATTTCTGCTTGGGTTTATGTCATTCTGTATCAGTTGTAAAGAGGCAGACAGAAGACCTCAGCCGGATACCTCTCATATACAGGATCCCCAACCGGCCATCCGGCTGGAAAAAGAACTGTTCAGCATTCAGGCCGGACAAACGGCTGAAGGCCTGAAGACAATAGCCGGAAAGTACCCGGAGCTTTACGATTTTTATATAAAGGCGGTATTGTCTGTTATAGATACGAGCAGGGATCAGTCGTTGCTCTTACCCGCTATGGATGATTTTCTGCACCATCCGCAAATGCTGGAGCTGTATGATACCGTAGAGATCGTCTTCGGAGATTTCAGAAAATATGAGCAGCCGTTTAACCAGCTGATCCGCAATTATAAATATTATTTCCCTGAGAAGCCTGAACCTCGGCCGGTCACCTTTATTTCTCAGTTCGGACCCAAAAGCTTTTATTATGAGCCATATCTCGGGATAGGTTTGGATCTGTACCTGGGAAAGGATTACAAGTATTATCCGTCGGTTGGTTTCCCGGATTATTTTATAAAAAGGCTTACTCAGGAATACATGCTGACAGATGCGTCTTTCAACCTCGTGCAGGATATGATTGAAGAGCCTTTGCGGAGAGGTTGTCAGCTGATAGATATGATGGTATACTATGGCAAGCTATATTATGTAGCTTCCTATCTCCTGCCGGACAAACCAATGAAAGATTTTTTCTATTACAGTGCCGAAGATTGGGAATGGCTGGAAAGCAACGAGAAAGAGATCTGGTCATTTTTCATAGAAGGGGAATGGCTTTATGCCGCTCAGTATAACCAGTACCGGAAATTTATTGAAGATGGTCCAACTACTCTGGGAATGCCGCAGGGAGCTCCTGACAGGGTTGGCAGATGGACCGGTTACCAGATGGTGAAGCAATATATGGAGCGTCATCCGAAAACAACGCTCCAGGAATTATTAGCGATAGAAGAAGGTCAGCTGATCCTGTCCGGGTCAAAATATAAGCCAGGCAATTAACCTGGCTTATTGGTTTTATACAAAATGTCTTTCGTAGAAGTCCATGGTGTTTTTCCGGAGGATCTTATCTACCATTTCGGCAGGCTTCTGATCGTACCAGAGCGCTTTCCCGTAATGTGTAGTTTCCAGGAATCTGACCATATCTTCAAACAGGTCAGGCATCTTTGAGCTCTTGTCATAAGGATCTGTGTGCTCAATGGCTCCGTCAAAGTCAGATCCGAGCGCGATGCAGTTCCACCCGGTTTCGTTGCCTATTGCCTTCACGATATGTAAGACATTATCAAAGAAGATACGTAGATAAGCTTCCTTGATCTTTTCCCGGTCCGCTTCATTGTTGATGTGCTGCTTGAAGAAAGTTCCTCCGCCCAGTTTATGCTTGTCCAGCATGATACCGATCAGCCCTGTAGACTCATGGATGATCCGGATCTCTTCGTCTGATATATTCAGGCTCCAGCTATTGAAGTACTTCTCATTATACTTGACCAGGTTATCCGGCTTACGGATGCTGCCCATCATGGTTTTATATCCGTTGACACCTGAGTGGCTGCAAACGATAGGAATTTTATCGGATTTTGAGATATAGTTATAGCTCCTGATCCAGTTATAATATTCTTTCCTGCCGAGGAGGCTCATGTGTTTGGTATCGATGATGATCCGCTTGCCGTTGTTTAAGCTATTGAACTCTTTTAGCGCCTTGATACCCAGACCGGTCAGTCCGAGATTCAGGCCTCTGTTCTGGTTCAGCAGATTGGCAGAAGCGCCCGAGAAGCTCCGGCTATGCCCACAGAGGTGATTGTAGAAATGGTGGCAAAGATTGATCGTTAACGGGGGAACTTCCCATGATTTGATCTTGCCGATATTCTCTTCGATACACTTCTTCATCTGTGTAGGCGTCAGCTTACCGGTCATCATCTCTTCTGTCCACAAAACATGGGCGCCTTCTACGGAAAGCACAATTCCCAGGGTGGTTTTGTCTTTTTTGAGCACGTCCCGAAGCTCTCCGTAGTTGTTAACTACTTTGTATGCATAGCGTCCGTCCGGAGAGGCGCCCTGTCCTTTGATGAGGTAATTGTACTCTTCTTCCAGCTCATCGAAGTAATTTTGGTTTTCCCGCATGTACCTGATGCTGTCAACGGTGAAACCGCTGATGACCTGTATCATTTCGTCCTGTGCTTTCTTATTCACTACCAGGTTCGGTATGTTGCGCATCTGCAGGAATCCTTTTTCTGTGGGATAGAGCGATGCGGTAGCGACTCTTACCTTACCCCTGGCCAGCTCATAGAAATTGCACTGGGAATATTTGGCTAGTCCCGGAGTGTTATTAACTGCGAACTTTGCGGGATTGGTTTTTCCGATGATGTGGTCGAAATCATCCCATATGTTTTTTCTGGGATGTGGCCTGCCTGAGTTGAAGGTCTTTATCGTGGGGTGCAGATGTATATCTGCAAAATACTCGCCATAAGACATTGTTATAGAATTCTAAAATTATTTGATCCCTAAAAATAATTACGCAATCTAACCATTTACAGTTATATTCTTTTCTGTCCGGAATCTATTTGTATTCTTTTTAACAAATCAGTCTGTCGAATTTAAACCTAACTTTAATTGGACTGGATGTTTAAAGTGTAAATTAGCATGCACTTCTTTGTTGCCATGGGGATGGGAAGAACAAAGTAAGTCGGAATCACTGAAGGCAGGCCCTGAAAGCCTGTCTTTATTGTTTTAATTAATCTTGTCTGCGAAGAATGCGGGTCTTTCAGGACCGTCGGATGTCCGCTCCCAGGTTTCTCAGCCGTTCATCAATAAACTGGTATCCTCTGTCGATCTGATGTGCATTGGAAATAGTGCTTTTGCCTTCGGCAGATAAGGCTGCGATAAGCAGCGCCACGCCGGCTCTGATGTCCGGAGAAGTCATATTAATGCCCCTTAGCGGATATTCCCTGTTGATACCTATAACGGTTGCTCTGTGCGGATCGCACAGGATGATCTTGGCGCCCATATCGATCAGCTTGTCTACGAAGAACAGGCGGCTTTCAAACATCTTCTGGTGAATCAGAACGCTTCCTTTGGCCTGGGAAGCAGTGACCAGGAGCACGGAAAGGATATCCGGTGTCAGCCCGGGCCACGGAGCATCGTATATGGTCAGGATGGACCCGTCAATGAAAGTATCGATCATGTATTTGTCCTGGGCAGGAACATAAATATCATTTTCCCGGAACTCCATCCGGATACCCAGCTTCCGGAAGGTATTGGGGATAAGTCCCAGCTTGTCGATCCTGCAATCTTTGATCAGGATCTCGCTCTGCGTCATTGCCGCCAATCCGATGAAGCTGCCCACTTCTATCATATCGGGAAGCATTCTGTGCGTAGTACCGCCGAGCTTCTGAACACCTTCAATCTCAAGCAGGTTGGAAGCGACACCTTTTATTCTGGCTCCCATGCTGTTGAGCATCAGGCAGAGCTGCTGGATATAAGGTTCACAAGCTGCATTGTAGATAGTGGTGATGCCTTCGGCAAGCACTGCGGCCATAATGATATTGGCAGTACCGGTTACAGATGGTTCTTCCAGGTGGATGAACTTACCCCGAAGGGAAGAAGCATATAAGGAGTAGAAGTTCTCTTTCTTGTCATAGATGAACTCAGCACCTAATTCAGTGAACCCCATAAAGTGAGTATCCAGGCGTCTCCTGCCGATCTTATCGCCTCCCGGCATAGGCATGTGTGCCCGGCCGAATCGGGTGAGCAAAGGTCCGAGGATCATGATGGATCCCCTGAGATTTCCTGCTTTTACTTTGAATTCATCAGAAAGAACGATATCCGGGTCTACCTGGGAAGCATTGAAGATATAGGTATCCTGTGATTGCCTGGTCACTTTCACACCCATATTGTGCAACAGCTCTATCAGGAAGTTGACATCCCGTATATCCGGGATATTGCTGATCATGACATCCTCGTCCGTCAGTAAAACAGCAGAGATGATCTGTAAAGCCTCATTTTTAGCACCTTGAGGCACGATCGTTCCGCTCAGCTTCAGACCACCCTGTACTTCAAAAGCATCGGCACCCATTTTCTACCTAAAGCGCTTGTTGTTCTTATTCCCGCTGTTATTGCGATTATTATTATTGTTGTTGCGCTGGAAAGATTGATTCCTGTGCTTATTCTGGCTTTTTCTCCTGTTGGTATTATTACTGTTGCCTGTCGGAGCTGTGATCTCGATATGCATATCATCACTGATGACCAATCCTCCTTTAGATATGGAACGCAGGTCTTCCCGGATCAGGTCGTTGCTCACCTCTTCATTGCTCCAGTTTTTGTAAGCCAGTTTCATGAAGTTGGCAATGATTTGTACCAGTTCGTCTTTTTGTTGTTCGTCCTCCATGGAAACCGCCTTGGAGATAAGCGTCTCGACATTTTTGCCGTAATGCCTCATCCTGATCTTGGACTTAGGATAAGGTATAGGCGCCGGTTTTATGTAAGCTTCTGCCGCTGAGGTCGGAACAGGGTATGGAGAATCTATATCCAGCTCGAAATTGGCCATGATATGCAGCTGGCTCCAGAGTTTTTGCTTATAGTCCTGTGTGTGTTTGAGCTGCGGATTCAGGATAGCCATCATGTTAATGATCGCTTCTGCGGCATGCTGACGTTCTTCTTTTTCGGGTAATTTTTTTGCAAAATCGATATAACGTTGAATGCTGCGACCATATTCTCTCATGGTGATCGCCTCTCGCCTTGTATTGTAAATCATACTGTGAAAGATATACCCAATATAGCTATTGGAAAAATAATTCAGTAAATGTAAGCAATCATTGGCATACTTGCATACGGCTTTTTAAAGGCAACTTATTCTATGATCTGGAGTTTGGCAAACTTTAACATTATTTTCTTTTGACCGTGATTATCAAAGAAAATGGTAGCCATCATATTTTCTCCGGAACCTTCCAGCTTCAGAACTTTACCCCTTTCAAACTTTTCATGCATGACTGTAGCTCCTTCGCGGAGATCTTTCAGGTCAGAAGGTAACGGTGCGGCAGAGGCCTTATTGGCTTTGGAAAGCAACGTTTTTTCTCTGGCACTGAAGTCAGCTCTGGACGAAGGAGGAACAACTTCAGGCCTGGACGGCTGCCGGGTGTTTTCGGACTTCTGCATATACCAGGGCCGCTTGTTGCCTTCGGAAGAAGCCGGTTCGGAAAACCTGTTCGTCGAAGGTGCTGAGAAATTACGGCTGGGTTGCTGAGGTGAACGCATGCCATAAAACTCCATATTGCTGACTCCTACTTCTTCAATGAACCTGCTGGCTTCATTGTATTGCATGCTGCCGAATTTTACCCTGGTGGCAGCGAAAGATAATGTGAGTCTTTCCTGCGCGCGCGTGATGGCTACATAAAAAAGCCGGCGCTCTTCTTCCAGATCTTCTCTGGTATTGATGGAAAGCATGGACGGAAAAAGGTTTTCCTCCAATCCTACAACAAATATGGACGGAAATTCCAAACCTTTGGAGGCATGGATCGTCATGAGCTTCACTTTGTCTGGGTCTTTGTCGTCTCCGTCCTGGTCAGTCAAAAGAGAGATCTGTTGCAGATAAGCCGCCAGGTCGTTTTCAGGCGCTACCTCATCTTCTTCCAGGTCCGGTTTTTCTGCAAGAGTATAAGATTTGATACCGCTTAACAATTCCTGGACGTTTTCATACCTGCTGATACCTTCGGCAGATTTGTCCTGGAACAGATGCTCGATCAGCCCTGTCTGCCGGCCTACCATTTCTGCCATTTCGTAGGCATTCCTGGATTTAAGCTGCGCCTGGAAGCTCTGGATCATCATTCCGAAATTATAGATGGATTGATATGCTGCCCGGGTTACCTGCGGGATATTTTCCGGATAACGGATCATCTCCCACATCGGGACATTCTGCCCGTTAGCGCCGACAATGATCCGGTCGATACTTGTCTGACCGATTCCCTTTGTGAGCCCCAGCACCCTTTTCAGGGCTTCTTCATCATTGGGATTGATCAGAAGCCTGAGGTAGGCAACAAAATCCTTGATCTCTTTTCGCTGATAGAAAGAAAGGCCGCCGTATATCCTGTAGGGAATATTGAGCCGTCTCAGCGCTTCCTCAAAAGATCTCGATTGGGAGTTGGTCCTGTAAAGGATCGCAAAATCCTGGTTGCGCAGATGATATCTCATCTTTTGTTCGAAGATTGCATCCGCCACCATCCTGGCCTCTTCGTTCTCGTTACCCGCTTTGAAAACACGGATCTTCTCTCCTGCTGTTTTATCTGTCCAGATCAGCTTTTGGATCTGGTTCCTGTTTTTACCGATGACTTCATTGGCTGCATGAACGATGAAAGGTGTAGACCGGTAGTTTTGTTCCAGCTTGAATACTTTCAGATCAGGGTATTCTTTCTCAAAATTCAGGATGTTAGCAATGGTCGCGCCCCTGAAAGCATAGATACTCTGAGCGTCATCCCCTACTACGCAGATATTCTCATGAACCGCCGCTAATTTTTTTACTATAGCATACTGGGCGTAATTGGTATCCTGAAACTCGTCAATAAGAATATGTGTAAAGCGGTGTTGTAGTTTGTAAAGCACGTCCGGGAAATTGTCCAGCAATTCGTACATCTTCATCAGCAGATCATCGAAATCCATGGCTCCTGCCTTGAATAACCTTTTCTGATACTGCTCGTAAAGATGCCCCGTGAGCGGTCTGCCCATCTGCTCGTCTTCAGCAACGATATCTGCATTTCTTCTGTAATCTTCCGGCCCGATCAGGCTGTTTTTGGCGGAAGAGATCCTGAAATAGATATTGGAAGGTTTGTAGATCTTATCGTTAAGCCCTTCTTCTTTGATAATTCCTTTCAGAAGATTTTTGGCATCGTCTGTGTCGTAGATAGTGAAATTGGAAGGATATCCCAGCTTGGTAGCTTCCATTCTCAATATCCTGGCAAAGACAGAGTGGAAAGTTCCCATGAACAGGTTTCTGGCTTCCCCTCCTACAATGTGCCGGATCCTTTCCCGCATCTCTGCAGATGCTTTATTGGTAAAGGTCAGGGCCAATATCCTGAACGGATCGATACCTTTTTGTATAAGATATGCGATCCTGTACGTGAGCACACGCGTCTTTCCGGAACCCGGACCTGCAATGATCATTACCGGGCCATCAGTAGTGGAAACAGCCTGTGCCTGTACTTCGTTGAGTTCTTTTAGGATATCCATCCTGCAAAGATAGGCAGATAAGATTTTTACCGACCTGCTTCGTTATGAACAATAAGCAATTTTAGGATATTTGTTCTGATGTACAATGATTTCATTCAGGCGCTTCAGGCCCAGTTACAGCAGCCTTTACCCGGAAGATCCAGCCAGGAAAAGATGCGGCCGTATCTGCCGATGGCTCCCAAGATGGATATTCCCCAATTGATCAAGCCGAGAGAAGGCGCTGTCATGGCGGTATTCTACCCTGTAAACGGTCAGCCTCATTTACTGCTAACCGAGCGGCCTGTTTACGCAGGAACGCACAGCGGCCAGATCAGCCTGCCCGGCGGTAAGCTGGAAGCGGATGAAACCCACCTGGATGCAGCCAGACGAGAAACCTGGGAAGAAGTAGGTGTTCATCCGGATGAACTCTCTGTATTGGGACCTTTGAGTAAATTGTATGTTCCGGCCAGTAATTTCAACATACAGCCTTTTGTAGCTTTTGCAGACCATCAGCTAAACTTTCGTGCGGATGAGCGTGAAGTGGCGACCTTGCTGGAAACACCGCTGGATCTTTTTTTCGGTAAGGATATTGTGGGGGAGAAGATGATGCCCAGCGCGCTGGGTATGAAACTGATGGCACCTTATTATGACATCTATAACCGGACACTCTGGGGGGCAACCGCGATGATCATGAGTGAGCTGCTGCAGGTGATCAACAACTCCCCGCAGGATTTTTACAAATTAATAGAGCACGGGAAAAACCGTTAAGCGTTTTCTACTTCCAGCTTGCTTTTGGCTTCTACTCTCTTGACAGCTTTCTTTTCAGGGACCTTTATGGAAAAGAGAGCAAATGAGCAGATTATTGCCGCACCAAAAATGATTGGTATCAAAATAGCCGTTCTCAATTCCTGGAGGAAGTATGCCAAAAGTATGAAGCCGATATTGGCGGTTACGAGGATCAGCGTAGTCTGGATATGGGTGAAACCGAGTTCAAGCAACCGGTGATGATGATGATTTCTGTCTGCCTGGAACGGAGACTGGCCTTTGGAAATTCTGAGTGTAAAAACCCTGAGTGTGTCAAAGATAGGAATGATCATTATCGCTATGGCCAGTGCCGGAGCAGAAATGACATGAAAAGGCAGATCTGCCGAACTGTGAACGACCTTCGCGCTGTCCTCGATAAATACAATAGCCATAACGGAAGACAACAGGCCTAGCGAAAGGCTTCCTGAATCGCCCATGAATATCCTGGCCGGAGTGAAATTATACCTTAGGAATGCGACCAGGGAACCGAAAATGCACGCTGACATGATCGTATAGTCTATATAGCCGTGGATATAAAACCAGATTCCGAAAGTGGTACAAATGACCAGTGTAGTTCCTGCAGCCAGCCAGTTGACCCCATCTATGAGATTGAAAGCATTGATGATAAAAACAATAGTAATGACCGAAAACAGCACACTGATGATATAAGGTAATTGTGTAATGCCGAGAAACCCGTAAAAGCTGGTCAGCCTGATATCTCCGAGGCATACGATCACGACAGCCGCAATGATTTGCCCGATAAACTTTTTGTAAGGAGTCAGCTCAACAATATCATCTTTGGCACCCAGCATGAAGATAAAACAGAGTGAGGCCAGGATGTATTTGATCTCTTTTGAAAGGTAAAAATTTCCGAAAAGACAGTAAGAGATAATGAAAGCGCCGAAAATAGCTATACCGCCCAGATTGGGGATGGCCCTGGTATGTGATTTTCTTCCGTCCGGGCTATCATATAAATTCTTTATTTCAGCAATTTTTATGATAGAGGGTATAACATAATTCGCGAAAGCAAACGATGTAAATATTGCAAGCAATATATTCAGATAGACTGTTGGAAGCATATATCCTTTTTCACCTGGTTAAGTTAATTCTGTACGGAAGAGTTGATGATGCCTGCGATCTGTCAGCTTTGTAACGCTGCTGTAGAGCCTTAGAATTCCTAACGACTTTCATCATCAACTCCATATCGCTTCTTCTCTTAAATGTGAAGGTCATAAATTTTTCTAAAGAATTCAAGTACAACGCAGAAATAACATCTTATGACTACTTGTGTAAGGGGGTGATTCACAATGCAATGCCCTTATAGCAGTATTCACTGTAACAATTGTACATATAAAATTCAAAGAATCAGCGGCTGAGCCTTTAGCCGGTATAAACAAAAATGCGCCCCATTCGGAAGGGCGCATTTTTTACAAAACTCCATGAAAAACGACCATTGACTAATATGTCCAGAATTAGCTTACAATACTTTCCGTTACTATTGAGACATGACGGAGCATTGTATGGACAACATTTCCTTTTACCATTATGCTTCCAAAACTAAATGATAGAATCTCTCAGACCAAGTATTTTGCCTTTTATTTTAGAATCAATCTAAATAATACCTCGTTTTAGGTATTAATACTTTTGAAATAGATATAGAATTCAATCAATCCTGTTTACTTTGCGAACCAAATAAGACAATCCGTTGTAGACGGTAAAAATCGAGATCAATGTCCATATCCGGAAACTTGCAAGGCAGAACAGGCTGGAGATCACCGTCCAATATCGCCCTGGTCAAATATTGGGGCAAATACGGTATTCAGCTTCCCAGAAATGCATCTGTCAGCCTTACGCTGGATGAAGCTTTTTCTGAAACGATCATTGATTACAGGCCGAAGCAGGAAAAGGACCCGGGGATCTCTGTAACTTTTACTTTTGATGGTCAGCCGAACGTCTCTTTTGAAAACAAGATCAGGAAATTCTTAACCGGGTTGACTAAGCAGTTCTCCTTCCTGGAAGAATTGCACCTGGATATCCAAAGCAGGAACTCTTTTCCACATTCTGCCGGTATTGCCTCTTCCGCCTCTTCCATGAGCGCACTGGCGTTGTGTCTTTGCGGAATAGAGCAGGAGATAAAAGGTGATCCGGGCGTTGCGGCTTTTTATGAAAAAGCTTCTCTGATCGCCCGCTTAGGCTCGGGAAGTGCCTGCAGATCCGTATATCCTTTTGTAGCGGTCTGGGGGCAGCATCCGGGAGTACCTTCATCTTCCAATGAATATGCTGTTCCTGTCGCGGAAGAAGTGGATCCGGTATTTAAAACCATGAAGGACAGTATCCTGATCGTCAGTTCCGCTGAAAAATCGGTTTCCAGCCGTGCCGGTCATGCCTTGATGGAAGGAAATTCATATGCACCGGCCAGGTATCAGCAGGCTAATCAGCATCTTTCAGAGATCTTATCGGCTATGAAAGCAGGAGACCTGGAAAAATGGGGTGCTATCGTGGAGAAAGAGGCATTGACCCTGCATGCGCTGATGATGGCATCAGAACCGCCGTATATCCTGATGAGAGCGGACACCCTGGCGGTCATAGAAAAAATTCATCAGCTCCGGAATGAACAAAAAGTCCCGGTGTATTTTACTTTAGATGCAGGACCGAATGTACATGTATTATATCCAGATTCTGTTAAAGATATCGTCATATCATACATAAACAAAGAGTTAGTATCTTTGTGTGAAAATGGTCGTGTGATTCATGATCAGGTAGGGCAGGGACCTGTCAAAATTGTTTAGGAATATGTCAAAGAAGGATTCGACCTTTCATTCGAAAATCTTGCTCTTTGGAGAGTACAGCATCATACAGGATAGTATGGGGCTGACTGTTCCTTACGAGATCTTCAAAGGTTCCCTGACTTTTGATGCGGGAGAGGAGCTTTCTGAAGAATTCCGGAAGGAATCCAATGCGCACCTGGCTGGTCTGGCGCAATACATACAGGAATTACTGAAGAGCGGCACGCTTACGTTTGATTTCGATATCGGGGCTTTGAACAGAGATATCGCTGATGGTCTCTTTTTTCACTCTACTATCCCGCAGGGATTCGGTATCGGCAGTTCCGGTGCGCTGATTGCAGCGGTTTATGACCGTTATGTAAAAGATAAGGTAAGCCTGGAGGTTGTTCCTACAAAAGGGATCATCACTGATCTGAGGAACACATTAGGAATCATGGAATCGTACTTCCATGGCAAGAGCTCCGGAGTAGATCCGCTGATCTGCTATCTCAATCTTCCGCTTTTGTTTAAAGGCAAAGGAGAAATAGAACCGGTGCAGGTGGCCCTGAAAAAAGACGGTAAAGGCGCAATCTTCCTGATTGATACCGGTATCTCGAGAAAAACAGAGCCTTTGGTGAACTATTACATGCAGCAGATGGAAAAGCCTACTTACCGGGAATTTGTCGATAAGCAGCTGAAGCCTTTTGCAAATAACTGTATCCAGGCTTTCCTGGAAGGAGACACGGAAACCCTTTTCGGTTATATGCAGAAACTTTCACAGTTCCAGTTCCAGCATTTTAAACCGATGATCCCGAAGATCTTCAGCAAGCACTGGAAAAAAGGACTGGATAGCGGTGATTATTACCTCAAACTGTGCGGTGCCGGTGGAGGTGGATTCATCCTCGGATTTACAAAAAATATGGACAAAACCCGTCAGCAGCTGAAAGGGCAGAAGCTGGAAGTCCTGAGCTACATCTAGCTTTTAAGCTTTCTTATATACGTCCAGATTATAAAAATGGGTAGTTTCATGCTATCTTGAGAGGGTTATTTGATCTAATTATTCTTAAAGAAAGCTGCAAAACCTGATGTTGTAGCATCCATAAGATTATGAAAAGAGCACTACCCGTCTTTTTGGTCATCTGCATGTTCCTGACATCGCTCAAAGCGCAGATCACAACATTACCGGCTACCGAAACCTTCAGCAGCAATTTTACAATCGGTAACAACATCGATTTTATTCCCAATTGGTTTGGCAATGAAGTGGATGTAGGGAGCAGGATATTCCAGACGCCGGAAAAGGAAATGGGCTTGATTCCGACCAGCTCCTTTGACCCGGATGTGCAGGTCCGGCTCAACCTTTCTTCCTATAGTAACATATCGGTTTCTTTTAAGGCCAGAAGTGAAAAGAACGGTGAAGGAAACCGGGCCTCGCTTCTGTACATGGAAACATCAACCGACGGCGGTATATCCTGGAATACGCGCAAGCTCATCCATAGCTTTGCCAACGAAGACCGGTCCTATTCCAACTACATCTATTATCTCCCGGGATCTGCAGGAGGTCGCGGAGCCATTGTGGTGAGATTCTGGTGTACCAGGGGTGACGGCGACGGAACGGCCGCCAGGGTGATCATCGATGATGCGACCTTTGATCATAGCAGCCAGGATATCACAGCTCCGGAGGTCGCCGCAGTAGAAGTTATCAGCGCTCAGTCGGTCAGAGTCCGCTTCAATGAACGGATGGGAGAGTCTGCGGTCATATCCTCCAACTATACGGGACTTCCCAACCTGACGGAGGTCAGAGCTTCCCTGGACAGGCTGTCCGTAGTGTTGTCTTTTGAGCCGAATTTCGGAATAGGTGTCTTCAGAACCCTGACCGTCAGCAATGTCGCCGATGAGGCCGGCAACCGGATTTCAGCGCCTTATTCCGCACAGGTGGTTTTTAATAATACCCGTCCGGATATTGTGGTTACGGAGATCATGTATAATCCGCCGGAAGAAGATGTGGACTCTCTGGAATTCCTGGAAATATATAATCGCGGTAGCGCTGCAGCCATATTGGGAGGCCTGTATTTTTCATCCGGGATCACGATGACTTTACCGGAAAAAAACCTTGCTCCCGGGGAATATCTGCTTCTGGCGGTCAACGCCGCTGCAGCTAAAAAACAGTATGGTGCGGATTTCCTCCAATGGGAGAGCGGTGCCCTGAACAATGCCGGGGAATCTATAGAAATAAAAAACTCCCTGGACCAGGTGGTGTATGCGATCACTTATGAAAGGACCTGGGGAGGCGATGGGGACGGACGCTCATTGGTGCTCTGCTACCCGTCTTCAGGTGCGGACGTCGCTTCCAACTGGAGCTCTGCTACCACGCCGGCAGGAGGACTGGTCAACGGTCAGCAGATTTATGCTCATCCCGGTAAAGGATGTGCCGACCCTGACCCTGAGCTGAGGTTCACAGCCACTTATACCTATGCAATAGAAGGAGCCAAAAAAATATTGATCAACGTTATATCTGTCAATCCTAACACCAGTGTAAGTGAAGTGACAATGCAGATCGATGAGGCGTCAACGGCACAGCCGGGTATAGACCTTACTTCAGAAGTAACTTTTCCTTATAAATTGACTTTTCCTCCCGGAACGAGGATGAGAACCGTAACGATACAGGTGCTGGATGATGAAGAATCTGAAAAAATAGAACGGCTTATTTTCCGCCTGACAGATCCTGTTAATGCGGTGATCGGCAGTACGGGTGCATTTACGATCGATATTCTCGATAATGATGCCGGTATCACCGAGGTTTGCATCAATGAGCTGGTAGCCTCCAATAATGTACTGAGCGGGATCAGGGATGAGTTTGGTGAAGCAGACGATTGGCTGGAGCTGAAGAACGGAAGTGATGAGCCTGTCGTCCTGGGAGGTTATTACCTGACAGATAACCCGGATAATCTGACCAAGCACCGGATCCCGACAGAGGACCTGGAAGCGGTCACCATTTCCCCCAAAGGGTATCTTATCTTTTGGGCAGATAACCAGTCGAACCAAGGTCCCCGGCATCTTGATTTTGCATTGAGTGCCAGCGGGGAATATCTTGCACTGGTCATGCCGGACGGAACGACCATCGTGGATGAGGTGTATTTTCCTTCTCTGTCCAGTAACACCAGCTATGGCAGAGCGAATGATTGTGCTGATAACTGGGTTGTCTTCCAGACACCTACACATGGCAGCTCCAATAAACCTACATCCGTAGTATACCGGGATAGCAAGACACCGCTGATACTGTATCCGAACCCGGTATCCGGTTCTGTAATTTATATCAGCGAGCCTGTGTCATATCATTTATATGACACCTTTGGCAGGTACATCCAGTCCGCCAGGAATACCAATCAGGTTAAGATCGGGCAGTTAACCGGGGGAATGTATATTTTGGTTACTGAAGAAGGCGATGTTGCCAGGTTCATTGTGAACAGGTAATATTCCTGAGGTAATAAAAACGATAGAGATGGAAAACGAACTTCAACATCTGCGGTTCATGGAACGAGCGATCGCGTTATCTGAAGCAGGAATGCTGAACGGGCAGGGCGGGCCTTTTGGCTGCGTAATAGTGAAAGACGGAGAGATCATTGCAGAAGGGAGCAATTCGGTGACTTCTACCAATGATCCGACTGCTCATGCTGAAGTAGTGGCTATCCGGAATGCCTGCAGGGCGCTGGGTGATTTCCAGCTGACAGGCTGCACATTGTATACTTCCTGCGAACCTTGCCCGATGTGCCTGGGAGCCATCTACTGGTCGCGCCCGGATAAGGTATTTTACGCCAATACCCGGCAGGATGCTGCAGCTATCGGTTTTGATGATGACTTTATTTACAGGGAGATCCCGATGAAAGACCAGGACAGGCAGATTCCTTTTGAGCAATTGAAACCGGGTTCAGCTATACGCGTATTTGAACTTTGGAAAGAGAAGGGTGATAAAACATTGTATTAAGTGGAAGGTACATTTGTTAAAGATATCCATGTCTTCTGTGGCGGTGTCTTCCTGGGCACGTACCTGGTCAAAACGATATTGTTTCTGAGCGACCTGCCGCGGTACAGATTATATAAGCAACGTACTGTCTTTCCTGAGCTGGCAGCCGGTATAGGTTTTCTGATTACAGGGATATGCCTGGTTTTTCTTGCGGGATTGGAGAATATAGGTTCTATGACCTACCTGGAAATATTGCTGATACCTGTTGCGGTTCCTTTAGGTGTGATTGGTTTCAGGAAATCCGACAGGTTGCTGGTGGTGCTTTCAGCTATGCTCTTTATGTATGTGTTCGGCATAGTGCTCACGGAGAATCCCTATTTAATGGGTTTGTAACGGCATTGGTTTTGTGGTATATTTGAAAACGAAAAATTTAAAGCATGAAGCAGGTAAAAAATTGGTTCGCATTGGTGGTGACAGTGATAGTTTTATCTGTCAGTGCATTTGCAGTAGAACCAGGTCAGGCTGTTGTCAACCTGAATGTAAAAGGAATGAAGTGCAGCGGTTGTGAAGCGAAAGTAAAGTCTGTTCTTAAAGAGGTAAAAGGTGTGGTCAGTACGGAGAGTGTCAGTGCCGCTAACGGAACAGTATCTGTCGTGATCGATAAAAAGAAAACAGATGAGAAAGCTGTAGCAGCAGCGCTGGCAGATAAAACAGGTTATGATGTTACGGTATCAGCGCCGGGTGCAAAAACACAGAAAGGAAATGCAAAAGCAGCTTGTTGTTCAGGACAGTCTAAAGCTGCCTGCGAAAGCAAGAAATAGCAACTGCTATCATAAAAGAACAGGACGGCCTATCTAGCCGTCCTGTTCTTTTTTATATTATACCTATAACTGTATTCCTTCTTTTTTACCGAGAATATATACGGTAAATGCGTTCCTGAGAAATCCCCATCCGTACCCGGCAAATTGTACCAGTGCTGCAAACAGGGAAAGCACTCCTACCTTGAGACTCCTGTTGCTGATCGTGCTGTGCGCAACCAGGGCCAGTGCATATAGCGTGAACAGTGCTATCAGCCATTGTCCGGTACCGGGAAATAGTATCCAGGCAAGCAGGGAAAAAATAAGCCCGGCAGAAAACGCCAGCGGGAAAAGATGTGTCAGCTTGATCTCTCCCGGATGCCGGGAGCCGATATTGATCCTAGCTGCGCCAAACCTGTATACCTGGCGAAAAAACTGCCGGAACGTAGTTCGTCGTTTATGATATACGAAAGCATCTTCGATCAGGCCGACTTTAAATCCGGCTTTGATGATCCGGATACTCAGCTCTATATCTTCACCGCATTTAAAATCTGAATAACCGTTGACAGCTTCGAAAACTTTTTTGCGCATGCCCATATTGAAGCTGCGCGGATGGTACTGACCTACATGTTTTTTCTGTCCGCGGATCCCGCCTGTTGTGAGCAGGGAGGTCATGCTGTAGCTGATCGCTTTCTGCACATCCGTGAAATCATCCGCCGCTGCATCCGGTCCGCCAAACAGGTCTAAAGGATCCTTAGCCAGGTAATCATCCACTGCCTTTATGTAGCCCGGCGGTATAATGCAATCGGAATCGAGAAAAATAATGTATTCTCCACGTGCGGCCTGGAAACCCATGTTCCTGGCTTCACTGACACCGATCATTTCTTCATATAAGAAGGAAAGATCCAGCACTGTCCGGTAAGGTGCCGCTACAGACTCCAGGCTCTGACCGGGAGTGCCGTCAGCCAGGATGACCTCAAAATTTTTCAGTGTCTGAAGGGTCAGGCTGTCCAGACATTCTTTTACTTCATCAGCCCGTTTGAAAGTAGGTATGATGAGCGAATATTTAGGCAAATGGATATCTGTTGACATGCAGGCTCAAAAGTACAGGTTTTTCAGACATGCGGGCGAACAAGCATCTACGCAGAGCAAAAAGAGGATCGGGATTTCTGCATTAATCTACCTTAATGGTCTCAGCTAGCCGGCAGGCTGTCTGCCGCAGGATATCTGTAGATGTTCCGGGTTGGCCGTAAGCAAGGGCAACGCCCATTCTTCTGTAGGGCCGTGTATCGGGTTTGCCGAATATTTTAAAATCAGTATCCGGGAAAGCCGCTGCAGCTTCCAGACCGGTGTACACTGGTGTCTGCTCATTATATTTGCCGGCCAGTATGACGGCGCTGGCAGCGGCTTTTTCCAGGGTGATATGCGGGATAGGCAGACCCAGCACTGCACGGGCATGCAGCTCAAATTCATTAAAGTTCTGGGAATTGGCCAGTGTGACCATCCCGGTGTCATGCGGTCTCGGAGACAGTTCGCTGAAATAGACACCTTTTTCTGTCAGGAAAAATTCTACACCCCATATACCTGCGCCTCCTAACGAAGCTGTGACTTTGGCCGCCATCTCCTGCGCCTCTTTCAGGTCCTGTTCGCTGATAAGGCAAGGTTGCCAGCTTTCCTGGTAGTCGCCCCGTTCCTGCCGGTGCCCGATCGGCGGGCAGAATAAGGTCGGTCCGTTCTTCTGCGTGACGGTGAGTAAGGTGATCTCTTCATAGAAATGAATGAACTCTTCTATGATTGCTATTTTCAGATCGCCCCGGCTGCCTTCCATTGCATATTTCCAGGAACGGGAAACGTCTTCCTGAGACCGGATGATGCTCTGACCTTTCCCACTGCTGCTCATCAGCGGCTTTGCAACACAAGGAAAACCAAGTGTTGCCACCGCAGCGTTAAACGCTGCTTCCGTTTCAGCATAAAAATACCTGGCTGTGCGCAGTTGGAGTTCTCCGGCCGCCAGATCTCTGATCGCCCGACGGTTCATGGTGAAATTGGCGGCCCTGGCGCTCGGGACTACCTGTATGCCTTGTTGTTCATAAATGTAAAAGCGTTCTGTACGGATCGCTTCTATTTCCGGAACGATAATATGCGGCTGGTGCCTGGCGACGATTTCATCCAGCGCTTCCCCGTTCAGCATATCGGTCACCTCAAAAGTGTCGGCGACCTGCATGGCAGGAGCGCCCGGGTAAGTATCTACTGCAATGATGAATTGCCCTAAACGCTGACAAGCAATGACAAATTCTTTTCCTAATTCCCCGGATCCGAGGAGCATGATTTTCTTTTGCACGATGAAAGGTTTAAGGCAATTAAATCCGGTTTGAAAGATGGATCAACCGATAAACTGGCAAAGATAAGCGGTGTCTACATACACCTTCAGGTCGAAGCTGCTGTTTGCCGGTACTTCAAAGCTTTCGCCGGCCTGGAAAAGCTGCCATTCGTCGGCACCCGGAATCTGTACGGTCAGAGATCCTGAGACGACTGTCATCAGCTCTTTTTTCCCGGTATTGAAGGTGTATTCACCGGCTTTCATGACGCCTACAGTGGTACTGCCGCTTACGCTGTCAAAAGCCAGAGATTTAACTTTCCCGTCAAAATATTCATTAACCTTGATCATTGTTAAAAATTTCCTGCAAAAATAGCAGATTCCCCAAGCTATTTCTGTGAAATTGAAAGTTCCCGCAGGGTTTTCCCGGTGGTCATGGAATACTGCAGCCGCACCAGCGATAGCAGCGATACCCCGCAGGCGCTACGGTCGTAGCGGTGAGGAGTATAAGCGGATAGTGCGGCCTGGAAGGGGTGCCCGGGAATTTATTTTTCGACGTAATCCAGATCCTTTCCGAAGGTTTCTTTAGTAAAATAGGACGCAATGAACGCGACTATAAAAACTGCAAAAGTGATGGAAATGGCTGCGTTCAGGATGCCAGAAATAGGGTCTTCCTCCGGGAGCATGGATTTGAATAATTCTGATATCGGCCAGACTGCTCCGCGAACGAAATTGGGTACGGTATTGGAAGAAAGGGAGCGGATATTCGTTCCAAACTGCTCTGCGGCATTGGTAACGAAAAGTGCCCAGTAACCTGCTGCGAAACCCAGTAAGGTACACATGACCTTGAAATAGGTCACGCTGATATTCTTATTGAGCAGGTATATGGCGCACAAGATGAAAAGCGCGATCTGGAAACCGATGATCACTTTTTTCCTGGATTTCAGCATCTGGCTCATGAAGCCGCTGGCAAAGTCTCCGATACAGAGACCGATGTAGGCAAACATGATGCTGTCGCTGACCCTTACTTCTCCTTCTATGCCCAGGGCCATCGCGATCTTATCAGACTGGCCGACCAGGATTCCCACGACGAGCCAGATGGGCAGACCGATCAGGATCGCATTGATGTATTTGAAGAACCGTTCCCTGTTGTTGAAGAACAAGGCAATATTTCCTTTGGAAATGCTGTCTTTGGTCTGTATCTCTTTGAACATGCCGGATTCCAGTGCGCCGGCTCTGAGCACCAGCAGCCCCAGGCCCATCACTCCTCCGAGCAGGTAAGCGATCTGCCAGTTGGAAAATTGTATACCGATAAGCGGATACAGCCAGCCGGCAATAATATGCCCTTCTGTCCCGACCAGGGAGGCGACCACGGCTCCGCAAACCCCGACGGTGACGATCGTCATCGTTCCCCAGCCTCTGTTCTTTTTGTCCATGGACTCCACAACCAGGGTGATACCGGCTCCTAATTCTCCTGCCAATCCCACGCCGGCGATGAACCTGAGCACGCTATAGGTGGTGAGGTCTGTTGCAAAGGCATTGGCAATGTTTGCGAGAGAATACATGAGTATAGAGCCGAACATCACAGATACACGCCCTTTCTTGTCTCCCCAGATGCCCCATAAGATACCTCCTACCAGCATGCCGACCATCTGGTAGCTGAAAAGGTTCATCTCGTAAGCGATCAGGTCTTCCATGGGCAGTTGCCCGAAGATATCCAGTAAACTTTCCTTCTTCACGACGTTGAAAAGGATAAGATCATAGATGTCAACGAAATATCCCAGTGAGGCTACCAGCACCAGCAGGCCTACACGTTTTGAAGGATTTGCATTCATGGAAGAGAAATTTTGTACAATGCTAAAAAAAATATGTGATTTATAATGTATTTAGTGGTCAGACAGCAATGACATCATTCAATAGAAAAATCTTTCAAGTGATAGAGGTATTTCGTTATTTATGGTAAAATCCGTGGCACTTCCACAAATTTTAAAGGGCTTTTATAGGTCGGTTAGTGCCTAATAGGTGCTTTCGGTGTTAACTTTATGCTATGACGCAGGAAGTAAAACCTTATCAGCTTAAGAACAAAGTTCGTATTGTTACGGCAGCCTCTTTATTTGACGGACATGACGCTTCGATCAATATCATGCGGCGGATTATCCAGGCATCCGGCGCTGAGGTGATCCACCTCGGACATAACCGTTCTGTCCGGGAAATAGTGGAATGCGCTATACAGGAAGATGCAAATGCCATCGCTCTGACCTCTTACCAGGGCGGCCATACGGAGTTCCTGAAATATATGTATGACCTGCTGCGGGAAAAAGGTTGCGGGCATATCCGGATATTTGCCGGAGGAGGAGGAACAATCCTTCCCGAAGAGATCCGGGAACTGCAGGAATATGGAATAGACAGAATTTATTCTCCGGACGATGGACGGGGAATGGGTTTGCAGGGTATGATCAATGATCTGCTGGAAAAATCCGACTATCCTTTAGGAAAAGATGTACAGCCGGATATCAACCAGATCCGGAGTAAAAATCCTCATCATATAGCAGCGCTGATCTCTTCAGCAGAAAATGAGCCCAAACATTTTGCCGCATCCCTGGATGCTATCCAATCTGCCATAGAGCCGGACAAGAAAATACCTGTATTGGGTATTACCGGTACCGGCGGTGCGGGGAAATCTTCCCTGACCGATGAGCTGGTCAGAAGGTACCTGGCTGATTTCCCGGAAAAAACAGTTGCGATCATCTCTGTGGATCCGTCCCGGCGTAAGACCGGCGGCGCTTTACTGGGCGACCGGATCCGGATGAACAGCATCTCTAACGACCGGGTGTTCATGCGGTCCATGGCTACCCGCCAGACCAATGCCAGCGTGTCCCGAACGCTGAACGATGCGATCACTATCCTGAAAGCGGCAGGATATGATATGATCATTCTCGAGACATCCGGTATCGGTCAGTCCGGAACAGAGATCATAGATTTTGCTGAGGTATCTCTTTATGTGATGACGCCGGAATACGGTGCTGCCTCTCAGCTGGAAAAAATAGATATGCTGGATTTTGCAGATATTATCGCGATCAACAAGTTTGATAAGCGGGGTGCGCAGGATGCTTTGAGAGATGTGAAAAAGCAGTTTCAGCGAAACCGGAACCTGTGGAATCTTGATCCCAACGACATGCCTGTATACGGAAGTATCGCTTCGCAGTTCAATGATCCGGGAACAACGCGGTTGTATAAAGCGGTGATGGATGAGATCGTGGAAAAAACAGGCGCTCCTTTTAAGAGCAAGGTGAGCCTGCAGGGCGGTATGTCTGAAAAGATCTACATCATCCCGCCGGCCAGGGTCCGTTATCTTTCTGAGATCGCTCAGAAAAACAGGGAATATGATGCCTGGGTGGAGGAGCAAAGGAATATCGCCCAGGATCTTTATGCCATAGAAAGGGTTAAGGCCCTGGCAGATGATCAGCTGAAAACCCTGCTGGAAGAAACCGCGAAGCAGAAGAGTGTGAAGCTCACTCCGGAATGTAAAGCGGTGATAGAAGGATGGGATGCGTTAAAGAAAGCTTACGCCGATGATTGCTTTGTCTTTAAAGTCAGAGATAAAGAAATCAGGATCAAAACCTATACCGAATCTTTATCTCATCAGCGGATTCCTAAGGTAGCATTGCCGCAGTATGAGGGATGGGGAGATATCCTGAAGTGGTCGCTCCGCGAAAACGTGCCGGGAGAATTCCCTTATACAGCGGGCGTATTCCCTTTCAAAAGGGAAGGAGAAGATCCGACCCGGATGTTTGCCGGTGAAGGTGGTCCGGAGAGAACGAACAAGCGCTTTCATTATGTGTCCCTCGGAATGCCTGCCAAAAGGCTTTCAACAGCATTTGACAGCGTAACGCTCTATGGCGAAGACCCTGCGGTCCGGCCGGATATCTACGGGAAGATCGGTAACAGCGGTGTTTCCATTTGTTCCCTGGACGATGCCAAGAAGCTGTACAGCGGTTTTGACCTCTGCGATCCTTCCACGTCGGTATCCATGACGATCAACGGACCTGCAGCGACGATCTGCGCTTTTTTCATGAATGCCGCGATTGATCAGCAGTGTGAAAAGTACATTAAAGAGCAGGGGCTCGAAGAAGAGGTCAGCCGGAAAATTGATGCGATCTATGCAGAAAAAGGGATAGCAAGACCTGTTTACCACGGAGACCTTCCGGAAGGAAATGATGGACTGGGCCTAATGTTGCTCGGTGTCACCGGAGACCAGGTACTGCCCCGGGAGGTGTATGATAAGATCAAAGCTTATGCCTTGTCGCAGGTTCGCGGAACCGTGCAGGCTGATATCCTCAAGGAAGATCAGGCACAGAATACCTGTATTTTTAGTACGGAGTTTTCCCTGAAGATCATGGGAGATGTCCAGGAGTATTTCATCAGGAAAAAGGTCAGGAACTTTTATTCCGTATCTATATCCGGATACCATATTGCGGAAGCCGGCGCCAATCCTATCTCGCAGCTCGCGTTTACGCTGGCGAACGGTTTTTCCTTCGTAGAATATTATCTCAGCCGGGGAATGAATATCGATGATTTTGCGCCGAACTTATCTTTCTTCTTCTCCAACGGTATCGATCCTGAATATGCTGTGATCGGCCGGGTTGCGCGCAGGATCTGGGCCAAGGCGATGAAAATCCTGTATAAAGGCAATGACCGTTCGCAGAAATTAAAATACCATATCCAGACTTCCGGCAGGAGCCTGCATGCCCAGGAGATCGATTTCAATGATATACGGACCACGCTGCAGGCCTTGTACGCTATTTATGACAACTGTAACTCACTGCATACCAATGCCTATGATGAAGCTATCACGACACCTACCGAAGAAAGTGTCCGGAGAGCAATGGCAATCCAGCTGATCATTAACCGGGAATTAGGCCTGGCTAAGAATGAGAATCCTATCCAGGGCTCTTTCATCATTGAGCAATTGACAGACCTGGTCGAGGAAGCAGTGTATATGGAATTTGACAGGCTGACGGAGCGTGGAGGGGTTTTAGGCGCTATGGAAACGATGTATCAGCGCGGAAAGATCCAGGAAGAAAGCATGTATTATGAAATGAAGAAACATACGGGTGAGATGCCGATCATCGGTGTCAATACCTTCCTTTCTTCCAAAGGCTCACCTACGGTCACTCCCGGCGAAGTTATCCGGGCAACAAAAGAAGAAAAAGAGCGGCAGATCGACAACCTGGCCAATCTGCATAAAGGTAATGCCGCTCAGTCCGCAGAATACCTGCAACAGCTGAGGAATGCTGCCTTGCACAATGAAAATATGTTCGAAGTACTGATGGAGACTGTGAAATATTGTTCCCTTGGACAGGTGACGCATGCGCTCTTTGAAGTAGGCGGTCAGTATCGCAGAAATATGTAGGGTATATTGCCTGCTGAATAAAAGCAATAGGGATCTGTTGTAAAAACGGATCCCTATTTTTATTAAGGTACTGCAATATTTACTTCTCTACACTGTGCAATTCTTTTGCCCTGTCCAGGTACAGATCAATATCCCTGAACTCCTGGTGCGTATTGGTCTCGACAGTAAATCCGTGTATGTAGTCTACCTGTACTTCCAGGGTATCGGCTGTAAATTCAAATACGTGCCCGCCCTGAGATTTATTCTCGGAAAGGAAATGGACATGATATCCCGGAACATTGGTCCTGGCCATATAGGGTGGTAAGGAGTATCCTGCACAAACACCGCGGACATTATTGAAGCTGAATAATTGCTGTCCTCCTTGTTTAATATGATCTGCAAGTTGCGGATAGGGAGGGCTCGCCGGTCTCACCGAACGGGCCGACATGGTTTTGAAATTACCTTTCAATTGTACAGCATAGAGATAATTTCTATTGAAGGTCTTATCCAGCAGCTCTTCTATCTGCGCGAAAGTGATGTCCTTTTGGATAATGGTGAAAGTAGTATCTGCTTTAAAGAAGTTCACAAAAGCCAACGGTGTTTTCTCCTCGTCAGCAACCTCTGCAATTGTACCGTCATGGCTGATCCTGTACACAATACCGTCCAGCATCAGCATTTCCCCGTCCAACCGGTTGAAGGTACCTATACCGAAATTACCTTGCTTCTTCAGTTCCCCGAAAGTGAGATCACCGTCAAATACGCCGGCCAGCAAGGCATCGATAATGGAGTATTGGTACATGAAATCCGTCCGCGGTTCCCGGACAACATTACTGGTGCTTATTGATCTGTTATTGGAGCAAGCAGAAATAAACAGCAGTAAAAAAGAGAACGTAAAAAGCGACCTGGAATTCATATTGCCGGTGTTAGGTGGTGGAAAAAGAATGCCGGATAAATATATAGATATATCTATAATAAATTACAGGAAGAAGAATCTGAACTCACCATTTTTTAAAAATGAAAAAAACAGCGAGCAGGATAAATCCGAAGCCTACCAGGTAGTTCCAGGCCAGCCTTTCTTTGAGCACCAACACAGCGAAGCCGCTGAAGACCGTCAAAGAGATAACTTCCTGTATCGTCTTCAGCTCAAAAGCATTGAATGTCTTATACCCGATCCTGTTGGCAGGAATCATTAAAAGGTATTCAAAGAAGGCGATCCCCCAGCTCATAAAAACTACCTTGATCAGCGGAACACCGGTATCCCGCAAATGACCATACCAGGCATAGGTCATGAATATATTGGATAAGAACAGGAGCAGGACCGTCCACATAAATTTTGCTTTGTATCAAGGTACATTATAAAACAACAATCGCCACATTCTTGCAAATATGGCGATTGACATAACTTTTAAACCGGAACCTTATATCAGTCCTTTTTCCATCAGGTATTCAGCGATCTGAACGGTATTGGTTGCCGCTCCTTTTCTGAGGTTGTCAGCAACGATCCACATGTTCAGGGTTTTAGGCTGTGTTTCATCTCTCCGGATCCTTCCCACAAATACCTCGTCTCTGTTATGTGCATCCATCGGCATAGGATATACCGCATTAGCAACATCATCTTTTACGATCACTCCCGGAGCATTTTCCAGTAATTGACGAACTTCAGCAAGGTCAAATTCATTTTCAAATTCGATGTTGACTGCCTCTGAGTGGCCACCCATGACCGGGATGCGGATCGTTGTTGCGGTGACAGCGATATTGTTGTCGCGCATGATCTTTTTGGTCTCATTGACCATTTTCATCTCTTCTTTGGTATAGCCGTTATCTGTGAACACATCGATCTGGGGAATCACATTCAGGTCGATTTTGTATTTGTACGCCATAGGACCTTCCACGCCGGCGCGCTCATTCATCAGCTGATCTACCGCTGCTTTACCCGTACCGGTTACAGACTGGTAAGTAGAAACAACGATCCTTTTAATACGATATTTCAGATGTAAAGGGTTCAATGCTACAACCATCTGGATCGTGCTGCAGTTAGGGTTGGCAATGATTTTATCTCCGGCAGTCAGGACATCCGCGTTGACTTCCGGAACCACCAGTTTTTTACCTGGGTCCATTCTCCATGCGGAAGAGTTGTCGATCACCGTGATACCTGCTTCTGCAAATTTAGGCGCCCATTCCAGGGAGGTTCCGCCGCCGGCAGAGAACAACGCTACATCTGGTCTTAATTCAATGGCTTGCTCAGGCGTGACCACTGTATATTCAACACCATTGTAAGCTACCTTCTTGCCTGCGGAGCGTGCTGATGCGACAGGAATCAATTCGCTCACAGGAAAGTTTCGTTCTTTAAGTACCTGGAGCATCTGGCCACCGACTAAACCTGTGGCACCTACAATAGCTACTTTCATTTTTTGAAATTTATGTGCAAAAATAGCTATTCGTGCCTTATCTTATGCATCAAATGCGAAAGACTGTAAGAATATCCGTTCTCTTAAGTGTGCTTTGGTTTTGTGGCGGGCAAAAATCTTCCGCCCAGCAGGTTGTCGGGTACAGAGATGTAGTTATCAATGAGTTGCTAGCAGACCCTACACCGGTGATCGGCTTGCCGGAAAGAGAGTTCGTGGAGATCTATAACCGGTCTGCCCGGGAAATAGATGTAACGGGCTGGAAAATAAAAGATGCAACATCTTCTACAGGTACGCTGGAAAGCGCCATTCTGGCTCCGGGAGCGTACGCGATTATCTGTAAGGCAGCGGATGCTTCTTTATTTGCTCCTTTTGGAAAGGTGATCATCGCATCTGTATTGCCCTCACTGAATAATGACGCAGACAGCATAGTGCTCAGAACTGCTGCGGGAGAACTGGTGGATGCGGTCTACTACAGGGATACCTGGTACAGGAACAGCACAAAGAAAGAAGGCGGTTATACGCTTGAGCTGATCAACCCTGCTTTGGAATGTTCAACGGAGAATAACTGGATTGCCTCAAATGCTGCAGCCGGAGGGACGCCTGGCGCTGCAAACAGTGTTCTGGATCTTACTCCGGATAATACGCCACCTTCGCTGTTATCCTTTTCTACACCTTCAGAAAACACTATAACGCTCCTCTTTAGTGAAGGGGTAGATATTGTCACCGCGGCGAATCCCAATTTATATATACTAAAGCCGGAGATTGCTGTTATAGCAGTCACCTTTAACAGTACTGCAACGAGCGTCACGTTAACGTTAGCTGGTCCGCTGCAACGCGGCGAATCGTATCAGTTGGATGTGATCGGGATCAGTGATTGTGAGGGCAATAGTATGCCGGACGTTACATTGGAAATAGCGATCGGCCGTACCCCGTTGTTCAATGAGCTGATCATCACGGAGATCATGGCGGATCCGGCACCCGTCGTCCAGTTACCGGAAGAAGAATATATAGAGCTCTATAATGCTTCCGGCGAAGTATTGGATCTGAAAGGTGTGAATTTTACATCCGGCACCCGGTTCGGATCTTTCACAGAAGGTTTGCTGATGCCCAGAGAATATGCCGTGGTCGTACCTTCTTCAGCAGTTGAAAAGTTCAGTTTTGCTCCTAAAGTGATCGGGTTGGCAAATTTTCCCGGTATAACCAACAGCGGAGCGGAATTAATCCTCCGCAACAATGCCGGCGAGATCGTTTTCCAGATTGTTTTCAGTGACAGCTGGTACAATTCAACGGTAAAAAAAGATGGTGGCTGGTCGCTGGAAATGGTGGATCTGGGCAAGCCGTGCGCCGGCCGGGAGAACTGGAAAGAATCGGTCAATACAAAAGGAGGAACGCCTGCTCTACCTAATTCGGTAGCCGGGCAGGTTGAAGCGCATGCGTCATTGGAAGCAGTGGCCGTGGAGGTGGCTTCAGAACAGGTGGTAAACGTGCAGTTTTCCGGCAAGCTCGATCTTGGGGAGATCAGAAAAACCGTTATTACGGTCAGTCCGGAGCTGGTCATACAGTCGGTCGATCCGATGCTGCCGGCCGGGGATAAGATCTCAGTTTCCTTTGTGACCAATATGCAGCCCGGTCAGGTTTATGAAATGACGCTCTCCGGACTGGAGGATTGCAGCGGAAGCACGATGAAACCTTCCTTGCTCAGGTTTGGATTGCCCGTATTGCCAGAGGTAGGGGATATTATTATCAATGAATTATTATATGATCCGAATACGGGTGGGGAAGATTTCCTGGAGTTGCTGAACACCAGTAATAAGATACTTTCTCTTTCGGATATGATGATTGTCCGGGAAGACCCTGTGACCGGCGACATGATTGCAAAAGGAGATCTTAAGGATCTGCGGCGGATCGTGCTTCCGGGAGAATATATTGTGTTATCAGCCAAAGGAGAAAGTGTACGGGTACAGTATACAAATCCGGGTCCGGGTGCTTTTACAGATGTGTCAGGATTTCCCAATTTTGTCACAGAAGGCGGTGCGGCGGTTTTGTACCGGCAGGATTATACAGCATTAGACAAGCTGGTCTATGATAAAAACCTGCATTTTAAGCTCCTGGATAATACAAAAGGTGTTTCGCTGGAGCGGATCAATCCTGCTGTTGCAGCTGAAGAACGGACTAACTGGACTTCTGCAGCCCTGCAGACAGGCGGCGCTACACCGGGTTACCGCAACAGCAGCTACCTTCAGCCGTCGGTCAAAGGAGAGTTGACATTATCTCCTGAGGTTTTTTCTCCGGACAGTGACGGATTTGATGATGTGCTCGGAATAACCTATAGCCTGGACAAACCCGGATACCTGGGAACGGTCAGCGTGTATACAATAGAAGGGATTCCCGTTCGCAAATTGATCAACAACCTGACGCTGGCACAGGAAGGGTTCTTTACATGGGACGGTCTGGATGATGCGGGTAAAAAAGCAAGGGTCGGGATATACGTAGTGGTCCTGGAGCTGTTTGATCTCAAAGGAAATAAAGATATCCTGCGTGGGAAATGCGTAGTAGCTGCAAAAGTCAGGTAATAAACCTTTAACCATTCTAACGCTGCTGGTCGGCCTGATCTGTTATTATAGTGAAGTTATAGACTATTAAGCGTACGGGACGTGTATCCTATTGCTCATTTAATTACATTCGCTTTAGAATATCTAATCGCATCTGAATCGTATAGTATGAAGGTAGATTTTTTGGTAGTAGGTTCAGGCATTGCCGGGCTTTCTTATGCACTTAAGATATCTGATAAGTTTCCTGATAAGAAGATCCTGATATTGACCAAGGGCAATGAGGATGAAAGTAATACCAAGTATGCGCAGGGCGGGATTGCCGTCGTTACCGATTTCGTAAAGGACAATTTTGAGAAGCACGTTGAAGATACGCTGATTGCCGGAGACGGGCTCTGCAATGAAGCCGTCGTTGATATAGTGATCAAAGAAGGCAGGGTGAGAGTAGATGAGCTTATCGAATGGGGCACGCAATTCGATAAAGACCGGGACGGCGGATATAAGCTGGGAAAAGAAGGCGGACACTCTGAAAACAGGGTATTACATCATAAGGATATTACCGGTTTTGAGATAGAAAGAGCATTGCTGGCAGCAGTTCATGCGAGGCTAAACATAGAAATGTCCACGCACAGGTTTGTCATCGACCTGATCACGCAGCACCACCTGGGAAGGATCATTACCCGTGTCACGAAGAATATTACCTGTTACGGAGTGTATGTTCTGAACCGTCAGACCAATCATATCGAAAAGATCCTTTCTAAAACCACGGTGCTGGCGACCGGCGGTTTTGGCCAGGTTTACAGAAGCACTACCAATCCTATTATAGCGACCGGTGATGGCGTTGCAATGGTGTACAGGGCGAAAGGGCGGGTCGGTAATATGGAATTCGTACAATTTCACCCGACGGCATTGTATGAGCCGGGCGTCAGTCCTTCTTTCCTGATCACAGAGGCGGTAAGAGGGGATGGTGGGATCCTGCGGAACCAGAAAGGTGAAGCTTTCATGAGTAAATATGACCCGAGAGAATCGCTGGCGCCGAGGGATATTGTAGCTCGTGCGATCGATAATGAAATGAAGATACATGGGGAGGACTTTGTCTATCTGGATTGCCGGCATATGGACCAGGAAAACTTTAAGCACCATTTTCCTAATATTTATCAGAAGTGCATTTCAATAGGGATAGATGTTTTTAAAGATATGATCCCGGTAGTTCCCGCTCAGCATTATGCCTGCGGAGGAATAGAAGTAGATGAGAACGGACAGACCTCCATTGCGAATCTGTATGCCTGCGGAGAATGCAGTAATACCGGGTTACATGGCGCCAACAGGCTGGCTTCCAACTCTTTACTGGAAGCGATCGTTTTCTCGCACCGTATATTCCTGAAAGTATCAGCGACCTGGCAGGATATTGCCGGGCAGGAAGATATCTTCCCCGAGTGGAATGCTGACGGTACCACGCAGCCTAAGGAAATGGTGATGATCACGCAAAGTATGCGGGAGCTGAAAGACATTATGAGTAATTATGTGGGTATTGTCAGGAATAATATCCGCTTGAAAAGAGCGCAGGAACGACTGTATATTCTCTTTAAAGAAACGGAGGAGATGTACAATACCTCTACACTTTCTCCTCAGCTATGCGAACTCAGGAACCTCATTACAGTAGGGTACCTGATTGTCCGGAGCGCAATGCTTAGAAAAGAAAGCCGGGGCTTACATTATACAACGGATTACCCGGAAAAGAAACCGGTCGCCGAGCAGACCTTATTGTGACAAAAATTTTTTCGAAAAAAATCCTTTCATCAAAAGAACAATTTTGTTGTCTTAAAAGGAGATTTTGTTTAAGATTCTTTCAAAAAAGAAAGAGTTTTTCTCGTTGTTAAACTAATTTTATAAACGATTTTAAAAATTTCAGGTAAAATTATTTTCAAAAAGAGATTTTAATCTCTTTATTTTATTTAAAGCATAATTTTTAGGCTATTTTTTCAGGATTTTTGGAACTATAATTTGCTCAGATTCATTATTATGATTAAGTGGAAACAGGATATTATTTATTCATCCATAAAATATGAATCTATGAGAAAGAGAACGAAATCTATTCTTTTTGCTGCCGTCATGGCTATCCCGGCGCTGGCTTTCGGGATTGAGAAAGCAGGCAAATTTTCAGACGGAGAAATCCTGCTCAAAAACGGAGAATCTTTAAAAGGATTAGTCGCACCATTGGGAGATTTCCCGGCATCTGCTACCGTATTCAAATTGAATGAACAGGCTAAAAAAACAAAGATTGCCTATGATCAGATCAGCAGTGTTACCTACCAGGGAACAACTTATATTCCTGCGGTGATTCGGGTCGACGGCCGTTTGGTGAGCGCTTATATGGAACAAGTGGAATCCGGCCCTGCGAGATTATACAAGGCATATTATTATGCGCCTAAGAAACAGGGGAAAAACAATCAGGTCACCCAGCTGCAATGGTCATGGGTGGTGAGCACTTCCATAAAAGGAACCACTGTCTTAGGCAGAGATGTAAAAGCTTCCCAGCTGTTGGCAGCGCTCGATCATCCGAAAGTAACAATGGAGATCGAACCGCAGATCCTGGATGAAGCTGCGCTGAAGAACTATATAGAGGTGTATAACAGCCAGGCTTCTGCAGTGATGCAATAACCTTCGGAGAGGATTAAATATAAAAAGGGTTGCCTCGAAAAGTAGGCAACCCTTTTTCATTCTCTTTGCTAATTTTGTATCCTATGGAAGTTTTTGATCAAGCCGCCGCATTACTTGAAGAAGTTAATCAAACCGCTGTTCAGGATGCAGAATCTCTCGAGCAGTTCAGAATCAGGTTCTTAGGAAGTAAGAATGTACTGAAAGACCTCTTTGGAGAAATCAAGTCCGTACCGAATGAACAGAAAAAAGAATTCGGACAGCGGGTCAATGCTGTGAAGCAGGCGGCTGAAGAAAAATTCCAGGCCTTAAAAGAACAGTTTGAATCTGCTCAGCAACAGGCCGAACAGGCTCAGCTCGACCTTACCAGACCTGGGTACGGGCATGTTCAGGGCGCCCGACACCCGGTGCGGATCGTGATGGAAGAAATGGTAGAGATCTTCAAACGCCTCGGCTTTGTGGTTGAAGAAGACCGGGAAATAGAAGATGACTGGCACAATTTCTCGGCGCTCAATCTACCGGAAAATCATCCGGCCAGGGATATGCAGGATACCTTCTATATCTCTCTGGATCCGGCAACTGTTCTGAGAACACATACTTCCAGCGTGCAGGTCCGGGTTATGGACCGGCAAAAACCACCGATCCGGATCCTTTCTCCGGGAAAAGTGTTCAGGAATGAGACCATATCGGCGCGTTCGCATTGCTTCTTTCACCAGGTAGAAGGTTTGTATATAGATGAAAATGTGTCCTTTGCAGATCTTTTACAAACGCTGCAGTTCTTTGCAGCTGAATTCTTCGGAGCAGATACTAAGATCAAGGTGAGGCCATCTTATTTTCCGTTTACTGAACCTTCAGCTGAAGTGGATGTAAGTTGTTTCCTCTGTCACGGAGCAGGTTGTAATGTTTGTAAACATACCGGTTGGGTAGAGATATTGGGTTGCGGTATGGTAGATCCTAAAGTGCTGGAGAACTGCAATATAGACCCTGAAAAATATTCGGGTTTCGCCTTTGGAGTGGGTGTTGAGCGGATCGCACTAATGAAATACGGTATTAAAGATATCCGGATATTATCAGAGAATGATGTCCGGTTCCTCGACCATTTTAAATCAGTAGTGGTTTAAAAATGATATGAATGCGCAATGGCAAAATAGTGTCAACTTTCTTCGCACGTTTACATTGCGCAGGGTATGGAATATGGCGAAGGTGTATGTATCCTTCCACTTGTCCCGGTTATTGAAGAAGCCGGTCCAGTGGGGTTTACCCTTTTCCATCTCTATAGAACCTACTACCTCCTGTAATTTACGTTGCCCGGAATGCCCGAGCGGATTGAGAGCGTTCACCCGGCCTACGGGTATGCTGGATGCTAAGCTGTTTGAGCAGATCATCGACCAGGTTCATACGCATGTGAATTACCTGACCTTCTATTTCCAGGGTGAACCTTATCTGCATAAGCAGTTCCTGGATATGGTGAAATATGCGCGGTCCAGGAATATCTATACGGCTACGTCTACCAATGCGCACTATCTTACGGATGCTGCTGCGAAGAAAACGATCGAATCCGGTATTGACCGCCTGATCATCTCTATTGACGGTACAACACAAGAAACCTATAAGCAATACCGGGTCGGCGGACAGCTGCATAAGGTGATAGAAGGAGCCAGGCGGGTAGTGAAATGGAAGAAAGAGCTGAATGCCACTACACCGTATATCATCTTTCAGTTCCTGGTTGTTAAGCCCAATGAACACCAGGTGGAAGATGTCAGGGCGCTGGCCAGGGAAATAGGCGTGGACCAGGTGATCCTGAAAACCGCCCAGGTATATGATTATGAAAACGGCAACCCGCTGATCCCGGAGAATGAGAAGTACTCCAGGTATTCCAGGCAGCCGGACGGCACTTATAAGATCAAGAATATGCTGGAAAACAGCTGCTGGAAATTATGGCATGCCTGTGTTGTGACCTGGGACGGAAAAGTCGTTCCCTGCTGTTTTGATAAAGATGCACAATATCGCCTGGGTGATCTGCAGCAGATCCCTTTCAGAAAGATCTGGTTTGGAGCCGCATATCACGATTTCCGGAGTAAGCTGGTCCGGTCCAGGAAAGAAATAGATATCTGTGTGAATTGCAGTGAGGGCTGCGAAGTCAATCTAAGCTATGATTTTTAGAGAGTTGACGTGCAGGACTTATAACGTCTGTCCGGATTACGTTATGATCATGAAGATAGAAAAATAAAAAGCCTGACATGACTGCCAGGCTTAATACAATATCTGTTGTTAACCTACTTTTTCTGAGCCAGCACTGCAGGAGCCATTTTCGCGGATTCAGGAATTTCTCCTGTGAGCGATTTCAGGAAAGCCACAATATTCGCTGTTTCGTCTTCTGTCAGCTCGTAGTTCAACTGGACTTTGGCCATGATCATTACGGCGTCTTCCAGAGATTTCACCTGACCGTCATGGAAGTAAGGCCATGTGTGCTCTATATTTCTAAGAGAAGGAACCTTGAAGAAAAATTTCTGGGTAGTATCCCGGTTCAGATCAAACAGGCCATTGTCTACCTTCGCACTTTTGGTCATTGACCAGTAATCTGCGTGCACACCGAATTTCTGGAACATAGTCGCGCCCAGTAAAGGTCCTGTATGGCATTGTGTACAGCCGACCGAGATAAAGGACATTAAACCTTTCTTTTCCTGCAGGGTCAATGCATCTGTTTTTCCCTTTAAGTATTGATCAAACCTGGATGGCGTGATGAGCTTTCTTTCAAAGGCGCCGATAGCGTCCTTGATGTTATTATAAGTGATCGGATTGCTTTCTTTAGGATAAGCTTTCTGGAAAAGTTGTTTGTAAAGATCGATTCCTTTCAGCCTGTCTACGAGGAAAGACTCGTTCGGGATCATCATTTCTACCGGGTTGGTGATCGGCATACCGGCCTGATCTTCTATTGTTTCTGCTCTTCCGTCCCAAAACTGTTTGAAGTGCAGAGATGCATTCAGAACGGTAGGGGAGTTTCTTCCTCCGCGCGTTATCCCGTCATCTCCCAGCGATGTAGCTTCGTTGTCCACACCGAAAGTGCTCAGGTTGTGGCAGGAGTTACAGCTGATCGTGCTGTTCTTAGACAGCCTGGGATCGTAATAAAGGTGGTAACCAAGGTTCACTTTCGGATCTGCTGCCAGATTTAAATCGGTATCACCGCTTACCGGTGTAAAAAAATCTCCTACTTTATCTTTCAGAGAAAGATCGTATTCAGAGCTCTGGAAGTTTTCCCGGTCTTTTCTTTTCTGCTCTTCAAAGTTGCCGCACGAGGATAGCAACGCGAAGGACAGGATGGTTAAGGTAATCGTCGTCTTCATGGAAATGTATTGTGCACAAAACTAAATTTTTAACATTTTATATTCTATTGAAATATCTGATAGTTTAATAGAAGGAATCTATGGTATTATTTTTTGTATAACTATCATAAATAAAATGCCCTTTGCGATGAACACAAAGGGCGAATATCAACCATGAGAAAAGAAAACTAAATAATGGCTATCGTCAGCTTACGCATTTTTAACAGTGTCGATGATGCGGGCAGCTACCTTGTACGGATCTGCAGCTGAGTTAGGTCTGCGGTCTTCCAGCCAGCCTTTCCAGCCACGCTCTACTGTAGCGATCGGGATACGGATAGAAGCGCCTCTGTCCGATACACCATAGCTGAACTGATCGATGCTTTGGGTTTCGTGCTTACCGGTCAATCTCAGGTGATTGTCATGGCCGTACACTTCGATATGCTCTTTAACAACAGGCCGGAACGCTTCGCATACTTTCTCATAAGACTCTCTGTTTCCTGCAGTTCTGAGTAAAGTATTGGAGAAGTTAGCGTGCATGCCGGAACCATTCCAGTCACCTTTAACAGGTTTGCAGTGCCATTGGATAGCGTATCCGTATTTCTCTGTTACTCTTTCCAGCAGATAGCGGGCTACCCATACGTGATCACCGGCAGTTTTAGCGCCTTTAGCGAATACCTGGAATTCCCACTGACCGATTGCAACCTCTGCGTTGATACCTTCGATGTTAACACCTGCTTCTATACAGAGGTCGAGGTGTTCTTCCACCATGTAGCGGCCAACAGCTTTACCTGCGCCGACAGAGCAATAGTAAGGACCTTGCGGAGCCGGTTCTCCTTCTGCAGGGAAACCGATAGGTTTGTTGGTCTCTAAGTTCCATATAAAGTACTCCTGTTCAAAACCAAACCAGAAATCGTTATCATCATCCATAATGGTGGCTCTTCCGTTAGACTCGTGTGGAGTGCCGTCCGGATTGAGTACCTCAGTCATGACCAGGTAAGCGTTCTTTCTTGCCGGATCAGGGAAAATCGCTACCGGTTTCAACAGGCAGTCGGAAGATCCGCCGGGAGCCTGTTCTGTAGAGCTTCCGTCGAAGCACCACATTGGACAATCTTCCAGCTTTCCGCTGAAGTCTCTTTCGATACGAGTTTTGCTTCTTAAGCTTTGCATCGGCTTGTATCCGTCAAGCCAGATGTATTCCAGTTTGTATGCAGTCATTTTAATAAAATTTATATGTTAACTTTATTAATGCCAAATTAGGTTTTTGATTTTAACGCTGCAATATTTTCTCTATAAATTAATTGTTAATTGTAAATATCCGGCAAATTATGTCTTGAATGACAGAATTGCTAAAAATAAAACGTATGAAAAAAAGTATTATCTGACGAGCAGTACTGCTCCCTGTATGGCAAAGCTGCTGCCATCGGTTTTAATACCGGTTGCGTAGTAGGTGTAGTTATCCATTGGCTGATCTTCCCCCTGCCATCTGCCGTCCCATCCTTTGTTCAGGTCTCCTGTTGTGAAAACAAGATTGCCCCACCTGTTATATACGAACAGCTGGTAGCTTTGCACGTTCGGCGGCAGTACGTTGAAGTAATCATTGACACCGTCCCCGTTCGGAGAAAAGGCTTTAGGGGCCAGCACATCGCAGCTTGGAATAATGGTTATGGAGTCTGTCACATAGCATCCCTTTTCGAAGACCTCAACACTTACGGTGCCCGCATCGCCGTTTACGGTGATCTGGTTGAGGTTTCTTACTCCGGTACTCCATATGACCGTATCGAAAACGGTGGTTCCTATATTTAAAGTAGTGGAGAGTGTAGGGCACAAAGAAAAATCCTGGCCAAGATCAATTCTCGGAACATCTATGATCTCGATAGAGGTCGTTGTGGAGAAACTTCCGCAAAGATCATCCGTCAGGGTGAGCGTGATCGTGTACTTACCTCCTTTGCTATAAGCTATGGTGTCGGTCAGCTTCGTTGAAGTATTTCCGTCGCCGAACTCCCAGAGAACGTGGTCAAAAATACCTTTGGAGGCATCTGCTGAAAAGATGATCGGTTCATTGACGCAAAAGATCTGGCTGGATTGATATATGGCCGGCACAATAAAATCCCGTACCAGGACGATATCGCTGATGCTGTCCTTACAACCTGCAACAGTACTGACGATCAGACTGATGGTATAGGTTCCGGGCTGCGCATAGGTAACGTAAGGATATTTTTCGGTGGAAGTTTGCCCGTTACCCAGCTCCCATTGGTAGGCTTGTATGGTATTCCCGGTATTGGGCCTGGAGGTATTGTCGATCCGGGTGCGTTGGTCCGGACAGGCTTCTGACAAGGTGAAATCCGGTATCGGTAATGCGTATACCCGTATGTTCTTGGTCAGTGTATCCAGGCATCCTCTTTGCGTGCCGATGATCAGGGAAACATTGTAGTTGCCAAACTGCTCATAAGTATGTTTCGCTGAGCTGATGTTGACCGCATTGTTGTTATCACCGAAATCCCAGGCTCTGTAGTTGATATCTCTTAATGTAGTCGTAGAAAGGTCTTCAAAAGAAATCTCGTTCTTTTCACAGGCCAGGCTATAACTGTAGTCTACATATAAGCCCGGTAGTACCTGTATGTTGTTGACAGCAGTGTCAGCGCATAAGGTTCCCTGGTTGATGATCAGCCGGATGGTATAAGCGCCTGTATCGGGGTATACGAACTGAGGATTTCTGTCCAGCGAAAATGCTCCGGGTACGCCCAGGTTCCAGTTATTGGTTGCATCGTCTATACTCTGGTTGAAGAAGTTGATGGTTTTGCTGTCGTCGCATTTGACAAAAAGATTGGTACCCTGTTCCAGCCCATCGATTGTAAAATCTGCAATAGGTCGTGGTCGGATGGAAATCTCTTTTATAATGGAATCCCGGCAACCGTAAGCAGAAATGACGGTGAGCTTTACCGGGAATTGGCCATCTGATGCGTAAGTATGTTGCGGAGCCGGCGAATTGGAGATCTTTCCTTCCTCAAAGATCCATTCCCATCCGACAATATCATTATAAGGAGACTGAGAAAGGTCTGTAAATACAACCGGTGCTTTGAAACATTGGTTGGCGTATGAAAAATCCGGAATGGCAGGCATTCTTATTTCAATGGTATCTTCGTGTTTGTCCACACAACCTTTATCACTGGTTGCGGTTAGGGATACCGGGTAGAAACCGGGGACAGCGTAAGAGATCGAAGGAGAAACGGATACATCGGTTCTGTTGTCTCCCAGGTTCCACAGATAGCTTTGTATGCTACCTTTTTGTATAGTAGATTGATTATTGACCAGTACCTGTTGCCGGAGGCAGGCCCGTTCGACATTGAAAAGGGCTACTGGCTGATGGAAGATCTCGATAGGATGCGTGACAGAGTCGATACATCCGGCCCGGGTCTTGACGTATAATGTAACCTGGTATGTGCCGGCTGTTGTGTAGGTTTTTTCAGGATTTCTTTCGGTCGAAGTCGTATTGTCGCCAAATTTCCATAGATATTCGGATATATCGTTGAGGACGGCCGTGCTGAAATTTTCAAATCTGGCCGGTGTATGGACGCAGACATCATTTACACTAAAGTCGATCCGGTCGATACCATGAATAACATCTACGGTTTTAGTGATACTGTCACTGCAGATTTTTCCCTGGTTGATCACCAGTCTGACCTGGTATGCTCCGAACGCAGGATAAGTATAAGATGGAGATACAGCGGAGGACGTCATGTTGTTGATACCGAATTCCCATAAATTGGTTGTATTCCCGGTACTTTTATTGGAAAACAGGATGGAAAGCAGGTCTTCACATTTCAGGAAGCGGCCATCCGGATCCTTCAATCCTTCGGGAATAAAGTCAGCAACAGGTGCCGGTGCTACCGTTACTCTTTGCGTAGAGGCTGCCTGGCATCCGGATTCAGCGGTCAGGGTCAGCCGGACGGTATAGGTCCCCGGGCTATCGTATATCTTTTGCGGTTCTTTTTCATTGGAAGTTGTTCCGTCACCGAAGTTCCAGGCAATGGTTTTGATCGGGTCGAAAGGCCGGTTCGTGTTTGCATTGAAGAATACCGGCGCTTTAACGCATTCGGTACTATAGGTAAAAGAAGAGACGACCGGCGGTAGTACCCTGACATCTTTTACAAGGGTATCTGCGCAGCGTGTTCCGGGTTCAGTGATCAGGGTGATCTTATAAGAGCCGGTATCCGGGAAAATATGGGTTGGGCTCCTGTCCGTTGAGGTTCCTCCGGGAACGCCGAAGGTCCAGAAATCTGCCAGATTATTGCGGGTCTGGTTAGTGAAAGTAACGGAATAGTTAGCGTCGCACTTGTATAAGGTCACGGAATTGGCGTTGTTTCCTCCAATGGTGAAGTTTGCAACAGGCGGTGCTGCCAGCACGATATTCCTGGTGACAGAATCTTTACAACCGAAAGAAGTTTCTACCAGGAGCTTGACCGGGTGCGTTCCTGCTTTATCAAATGTGTGATTGACAGCCTGACCGGAACCCGTTTCGCCCGGTTCAAAAACCCAGGACCATTTTACAATATCATTATAGGGAGAAGTAGACCGGTCGTTAAAAAAGACAGGTGCCTTGAAGCACTGGTTGGTATAGTCAAAATCCGGAGCAGAGGCAGCTCTCACGGTCAGAACATCTGTCTTGTTCGCTGTACAGCCATGATCACTGGTAGCTGTTAATGTGATGGTATAATTTCCGGGAGTATTGTATCGGACCACCGGATGAGTGGAATCAGATTGTGTATTATTACCAAAGCTCCAGGCATAGCTTGTAATGGTTCCCTGGGTAATGGTAGAAAGGTTCCTGATATTCAGGGGTGTGTTCAGACAGGCGAAGGACACGTCGAAATCAGGACGTGGAGCAGGGTATATCTCTATTTCTTTTACCACAGAGTCTTTACATCCCAAAGCGGTCTCTATATATAATCTGACCTGGTATTTCCCCGGAGCTGTATAGGTCTTCCTGGGATTGCGTACGGTTGCCGTTGTGTTATCACCAAAATCCCAGCTATACCGGGATATGTCATTGCGGAGCGCTGCAGACCGGTTGGTGAAGGTTACAGGTGTATTGACGCAGGCATTTTCAAATTCGAAGTCTGTTCTTGAGATGCCGTCCACTACCCGGATATTTTTGGTGATGGTATCGGTACAGACACTTCCGCGGTTGATGATGAGGCTTACCCGGTATGTTCCTGTGTCGGGAAAGATATGTCCGGGATTGTTTTGAGTATAGGTAGGCCCGTTCTGGCCCATTGTCCAGAACCAGGATGATGCATTGACGGATTGATCCTGGAATTGTAATGATAAGAGGTTATCACACTTAATATAATTAGCTCCGTGCATTTCTCCTGTTACCGTAAAATCTGCCACCGGAGTAAGCGGTACAAAAACCTGTTTAGTGATCGTTGCTGTACATCCTCCCTGGGTTTCTATATCGAGGGTTACGTTATACGTTCCTGAGCCTGAAAATGTTTTTACAGGATCCTCAAGATCGGACGTGCTTCCGTCACCGAAGTTCCAGGAGGTTTTGACCACAGGATCGTATACCCTTGGAAAATCAGCCGTAAATTCTACGGGAAGTTTTACGCACCTGGTCAGGAATGAAAAGTCGGCCTCCGGAGCAGGCAATATCCTGACCCATTTGGAAACGGTATCCGCGCAGACCGTATTAGGCTGTAGGACTAGGGTGATCTTATAAGTACCTGTATCGGGGAATGTATACGTAGGGCTGAATGCAGTGCTGGTGGCTCCCGGAACGCCGAAATCCCAGAATGCAGGAGTATTGGCGACGGCGTTATTGGTAAATGTTATTCGTCTGCTGTTGCTGCAGTTGATGTACAGCTCAGTGTTGTTTTGCTGGTTCCCTGGGAAGGTAAAACGTGCTTCCTGGAAAGGAGGCAGGGAAAAGGTTTTGGAGATGGAATCCCGGCAGCCGTTATTCGTTTCGATAACGAGCTTGACAGTAAAAGGACCCGTTCCCTGGAAAGTATGTGTCAGATCTTTATCTTCTGAGAGCAGCTGGTTATTGTAATACCATTTCTGGCCGGCGATCGGATCTACAGTGGAGGTCGAAGTATTGACAAAGGTTACGGGCGATCCCTCACACAGGGGTTGGATATCGAATCCTGCATCCAGGATAGGATAAACCCTGATGACGATATTCGCTGTATCCGCACAGGTCTGGCCTTTATTGATGATCAGGGTTACATTATAAGAGCCGCTGTCCGGGTACGAATAAGCAGGTTCTCTTACCCTGGAAGTATCCGAGTCAATGCCTTCCACCCCGAAGTCCCAGTGATAGGTCTGGGCATCGCGGCTGCTGTTTCTGAATTGTATGGTCTGACCGTTACAGGAAGCGAAAACACCCGGAACCGGTTGCGCTGCATTGACGGAAGCAACGGCCTCTGCAATGACGCAGTCCGCCACGTTGAATTGTATATCCCGGCTGATGGTTCCGATCAGGGTTCCGTTTCTGAATTCGTCTATACAGATGGCTACCGTATAAATCCCTATTTGCGTAGGGCGCATGGTCAGCAACCCGGTCCTGGGATCTAATTGTATAGGAGAAGCTGCTCCCAAGGGGCTGGTTGGCGAAAACCCGTTATTGTAAGTTACGGTAGTATAAGGTGGCCTGGATGCGGTCTGAGGTGCCGGTGTGCCCTGTGAAGCTCCTCTTTTAGGTTCACATAGCCTGTAAACAAGGCTGTCTCCGTCAGAATCAATCGCAGAAAACTGATAATTAAAGGTAGCGTTGGCGCAGATCAGGATGGGCGGGTCCTGGACATATCTTGGATTGGAATTACAGGATAATAATGCCTGCCGGGTTAACTCTACAAAATAAGTAGTACCCTGATTGCTGGGATCTCTCAGGTTCGTGATATTGACCGGGCGGCAGCAGCGCTGGTGGGCAATCAGGTATCCATTGTTGTTGACAGCAAATGTTCTCGTGAAGGTATAGGTCGCTTTCTGGATCTTTACTGTAGGAACATTCCTGGCGCAGGGACCGAGGTCATTTAAAGGCACCTCTATAATGCTGGATGTTACCAGGGGCACACTAAAGCTCTCAGACTGGTTATTATCCAGGTTGAAAGAAGTTACGTATAAAGGTGAATCAAAAGGTCCGCCGTTGCTCAGGTCATCCCGGTAGATGTTGAGGGTAAATTCAAATGTCCGGTTGTTTCCCGGGCCGTTGCTTATACAGCGATACGTCATATCTCCGCCAGTCAGGTGATTGGCTTTAACTTCCGGCAGTAAAAACAACAATATTGCCAAAAAGCCCGCAAAACTTTTTGAAAGCGCTCCCATAGTAATATATCTAATATATGCATTTTTGTTGCTAATCAAAAGGATAGGAAGTGATTAATTTCCTATCAAAATTATAGAGTAATATATTCTTAATATAGCGGCCGTTTATTTCGGAGAAGCACTATTCACAATTTCCGATGATATAATTTATATTTGCGCCAATTTGTTCAATTTTATCCTTTGTTTATCGCAATTCCATGTCCAAAGATACCTCAATTAAATCCGTGCTTATTATTGGCAGCGGACCCATTGTCATAGGCCAGGCCTGTGAATTTGATTATTCCGGTTCCCAGGCATCACGTTCGCTCAGGGAAGAAGGCATAGAGGTTTCTTTAATTAATTCCAATCCTGCGACTATCATGACTGACGAGGTGACGGCGGATCATGTATATCTGCTTCCACTGACGGTCCAGTCGATAGAGCAGATCCTGCAGGAACGCCAGATCGACTGCGTTTTACCTACGATGGGCGGCCAGACAGCGCTGAACCTTTGTAAGGAAGCAGCAGAGATCGGTCTTTGGGAAAAATATAATGTGCGGGTGATCGGTGTTGATCTGAACACTATTGACACGACCGAAGACAGGGAGCTTTTCAGGAAATTCTGTATCGCCCTCGGTCTCGAAGTCGCTCCTTCCATGATCGCCAATTCCATGCTGGAAGGTAAGGATGCTGCGCAGAAGATCGGTTTCCCGCTCGTGATCAGACCGTCTTTTACGCTCGGAGGTACAGGCGGCAGCATTGTATTTAAGGCAGAAGATTTTGAAAATCTCCTTTCCAAAGGATTGAAAGCTTCCCCAGTACATGAAGTGCTGCTGGACAAAGCGGTGATCGGCTGGAAAGAATTCGAATTGGAATTGCTGAGAGATAAGAACGATAACGTGGTCATTATCTGTACGGTGGAAAACCTGGACCCGATGGGTGTGCATACAGGAGATTCCATTACCGTGGCGCCGGCTATGACCCTTTCTGATACCGTCTTCCAGCAGCTGCGTAACCAGGCTATGCTGATGATGCGCAGCCTGGGTAATTTTGCAGGGGGATGTAACGTACAGTTTGCCGTCAACCCGGAAACGGAGGAGATCATCGTCATCGAGATCAACCCAAGGGTATCCCGTTCTTCAGCGCTGGCCTCAAAAGCAACAGGTTATCCTATTGCCAAGATTGCTGCCAAGCTGGCGATCGGCTATACACTGGATGAACTGAAAAACCAGATCACCAAAACGACTTCTGCCTATTTCGAGCCGGCCCTCGACTACGTGATTGTCAAGATACCGAGATGGAATTTTGAGAAATTTCCAGGCTGCGATGCTACGCTGGGCTTCCAGATGAAATCTGTCGGTGAAGTGATGGGTATCGGAAGAAATTTCACAGAGGCATTACAGAAAGCCTGTCAGTCTCTCGAGAACAATAAGATCGGGCTGGGTGCTGACGGCAAGAACTGGACGCGGACGCAGGATATCCTGGATAGTCTGGAACGTCCGTCCTGGGACAGGATCTTTAAGGTGCGGGATGCCATGAGCCTCGGAGTTCCGTTGCAGACCATACACAAACTGACAGGAATTGATATGTGGTTCCTGAACCAGATTAAGAGCCTGGTCTCCCTGGAAAAAGATATTAAGAAATATACGCTGGAGACCATTCCTGCAGACCTTATGAGAAAAGCCAAGGTCAACGGATATTCAGATGCCCAGCTGGCCTGGATGCTTAACGCTACGGAAGATGAGGTGTATGAGAAGCGGAAGGGAATGGGCATCCGCAGGGTATACAAAATGGTAGATACCTGTGCAGCGGAATTCGAAGCAAAAACACCATATTTCTACTCAACATTTGACGTCGAGAACGAAAGCATAAGAACAGATAAAAAGAAAGTGATCGTCCTGGGCGCCGGTCCTAACCGGATCGGCCAGGGCATAGAGTTCGATTATTGCTGTGTGCATGGCATCCTGGCGATCAAAGAAGTCGGATATGAAGCGATCATGGTGAACTGTAACCCGGAAACGGTGTCTACAGACTTTGATATAGCAGATAAATTATACTTCGAACCGGTCTTCTGGGAGCATCTGTGGGAGCTGATCGAGCATGAGCAACCGGAAGGAGTGATCGTACAGCTGGGCGGTCAAACTGCATTGAAACTTGCAGAACGATTGACCAACAGAGGCGTTAAGATCATCGGTACCTCTTTTGACAATATGGATATAGCGGAAGACAGAGGCCGCTTCTCAGATCTGCTCAAAGACCTGGGCATTCCTTATCCGAACTATGGAACAGCTTTCTCTGCAGACGAGGCACTCGTGGTGGCCAACAGGATCGGTTACCCGGTACTGGTGCGGCCATCCTATGTATTAGGCGGTCAGAAAATGAGGATCGTGATCAATGACGAAGAGCTGGAAAGAAGCGTGATCGACCTGCTCAAGCATGTGGGAGATAATAAGATCCTCATCGATCATTTTCTGGACAGAGCGAAAGAAGCGGAGATAGATGCCATTTATGATGGAACAGATGTTCAGGTTATGGGTGTCATGGAGCACATCGAGCCGGCTGGTATCCACTCTGGTGACAGCTATTCTGTATTACCGCCGTACAGCCTGGGCCCTTTCATCGTGGAAACCATGAAGGAGTATGCTGAGAAACTTTGTAAAGCACTCGACATCAGAGGCTTGATCAATATTCAGTTTGCGATCAAAAATGATAAAGTATACGTCATAGAAGCCAACCCGCGAGCTTCCCGTACGACACCGTTTATCTGTAAGGCATACGGCATTCCTTATCTGAATGTTGCTACCAAGGTAATGCTGGGTACGCACACGCTGAAAGATTTTGAATTTGTTGAGAAGCTCGAAGGATTTGCCATCAAGGAACCGGTCTTCTCCTTTGAAAAATTCCCGGGCGTGAATAAAGAATTAGGCCCGGAGATGAAGTCTACCGGAGAAGCCATCCGCTTTATAAAAGACCTGAAAGATCCTTACTTCAGGGAGCTTTATAAAGAGAAGTCCATGTTCCTCAGTAAGTAATTGAGTCTCCGAACGAAATAAGACCGGCGTGTTGCCGGAACAGTTATACCGGCATTGATTGCCGGTATTTTTTTATCAGGATATCAGGCTACCTCTGCAGCATTTTATAGTTCTTTTCCCCTGTGCCGATACTTATGTGTAACTTTACGGCCTGAACCAAATTCAGAAGGATGCTTAAATACATCATTGCTTTCTTCCTGGGCTATTTCATCCTGTCGAGGCTGTTTGGAACCCGTCTGGTGATCCGTAAGACAGTGTATAGAGATAAAAAGGAACCGGTAATGGAGGAAAAGCCTAAATTTACTTCTTCCAGGCAACCTGAAAAAGGGGGCGATTATATAGATTACGAAGAAATTAAATAGGAAACCCGTGACACTTGATAATAATTTGATGTCGGCTATCAAAGAGGCGATGCTGGCAAAGGACGAAGCCCGCCTGAGAACATTGAGATCCGTTAAAACAGCATTTACTGTTGCAAAAACAGAGAAAGGAGCTTCCGGTACACTGACAGATGACCAGGAAGTAAAGATCATTCAGAAGCTTTATAACCAGAGAAAGGAAGCCCTGGTCCTTTACGAGAAGGAAGGCAGAGAGGAGCTGGCCAGGAAAGAGCGGGAAGAAATGGATATCCTGGAAAGCTTCCTGCCGAAACAGTTAAGTGACGAGGATCTGGAAGCAGCGCTGAGAGAGATTATTCAAAAGACAGGAGCATCCGGTCCTGCTGATATGGGTAAGGTGATGGGCGCAGCGACCAAAGCGCTGGCCGGAAAGGCGGAAGGTGCACGGATCTCAGCTAAAGTAAGAGCGATCCTGGCGGGATAACTGTCAGAATTTATCATCTGGATTATTGAGAGATATCCTGCCGGATATTTCTTTTGAGCAGCGTCCTTAAGGATGCTGGCTTTTTAGCTTTTTCCAGGAAAGAGTTAGTCCTGTTTATGTCAGGTTGCTTTAATGTACCCAGGTGTATTGACACAACGATTGTGTTAATTAATTGTATATACAACATCATAATTTGTAGAGAACAGGGATATTTCTTTTTCGCTCCCGATCTTTTTATAATTTGGAATCATTTTAACAGCGCCAGGTTAAAATGCCTATCCTTTAATGCATTTTTCAAGGACAAACTCAAATGCCGACAAAGAAGTATAAATATTCCAGGTTTTTACTCCATATACTTATCTGGTCACTGCTTGCCTTTATATTGCTCCGCTATCCGTATACGCTCCGTAAAGAAGTTGCCTGGCCTCCGGAATTTATTACCAAACAGATTGTACACCTGGGTGTTATACTGACCGCATATTATTTCAACTCTTACTGCCTGGTTCCCAGGCTTCTCTTAAAGAAAAAATATATTCAGTTTCTACTGGCTATTATTTTATACACCTTACTGGCAGCTTTTTTTATGTCTTTTGTTTCTAAGTTTCTTGACTTACATACAAAATTGCCCTTCTCCAATATTCCGTCTATCTGGTACCGGCTGAACCTGGATCGCTTTGCGACATGGACCACGCTTATTGTCCTCGGTATCAGCACTTTGCTGTCTATCATGGATAAATGGAGCACGGACAGCAAGAAACTGGAACGATTGGAACGAGAGAAGATACAGGCAGAACTGTCCGCATTACGCGCCCAGATCCACCCGCATTTCCTGTTTAATACCCTCAATACGGTGTATGCGCTGAGTTATGTGGATGTTGAGGCTTCCCGCAAAGCACTCGCCCAGGTTTCCCGGCTGCTGCGATATCAGTTGTATGAAGTACAAAGAGGCGACACCACACTGGATAAAGAAATAGCTTTTATCAGGGATTATGTCAGCATTATGCGGCTGAGAGTGAATGAGAAAATCAATGTGGATCTGCAATTGCCCGAAGAAACCACTTCTCTGAATATTGCACCGATGATCCTGATCTGCTATATAGAAAATGTCTTTAAGCATGGGATCGTTGATGAAGGACAGGGAAATATGCTCATTGCCATTGAACAGACGGGAAATACCTTGTCACTGACTACCAAAAATAAGATTGCTGCCACTTCTCAACCGATTATGGAGGAAGGCCCGACAGGAATCGGTATGCAAAATGCGAAAAGACGGCTGGAACTGCTTTATCCGGGTCGTCACCAGCTGTTCACTCAGACAAACTCTGTCCTTAATGAATTTGAATTAAGATTAACCCTGCATCTGACATGAAGCTAAACTGCATTGCTATTGATGATGAACCGCTTGCGTTGAGACTGATCAATTCTTTTATTGAGAAGACTCCGTTTCTGCATTTATTACAGTCCTACGACACCTCTACGGATATTATTGCGAAACTCATAAAGCTCGACTTTCACATACTATTTCTGGATATCCAGATGCCCGGTGTAAACGGTATCGAAATAGCGCGGGCACTGAAGGAGACCGACCGGCCTATACCGCCGAAGATTGTCTTTACAACTGCCCACAATCAGTTTGCAGTGGAAAGTTACCAGGTAGAAGCCCTGGACTATTTGCTAAAACCATTTGAATATGAAGATTTCCTGGCCTCTGCCCATAAAGCAGTAAAGTATTTCAAAACCTTACCGGATTTTCATGCGCTGAAATCTTTGCAGGAAGAGGCGCTCTTCGTGAGGTCAGGATATCAGCAAGTCAAAATACCGTGGGAAGATATCAAGTATATACAGGGAATGAAGGATTATGTGACTATCCACCTGAAAAATTCAGAAAAAACGATCGTCACACTGGCAACACTGAAATCCCTTTCAGAAAAGTTGCCGCAAAGCAGGTTTCAGCGGGTACAGAAATCTTATATCGTTGCATTGGATGCCGTTACTTCATTGGCTACTAACAGCCTGTGGATTGACCAGCTGGAAATAAATATCGGCGAACAATATAAAGATGCTCTGCATTCGGTATTCTCCAGATTGATAGCCAGATAGCTATGAACTATTGGTATTTAGGAATTGAATTCCTGATCAGCAATACTAAAAATGTTTACTCCTGTCTGTTGGTCATCTGGCCGGGTGTAACACCGAATGTTCTTTTGAAAAGAAGGATAAAGTGAGATACGTTCTTATACCCTAACCGGGCGGTTACATAATTTACACTGTGCAGGTTCCAAAGCAGGTTCCTGGCTTCTTCCATCCTCAGCTCTATGACGTAAGATTTTATGGTGATACCGAACATCATCTTAAAATATCGTTTGAGCTTGAACTCGTTCAGCGATACTATCCTGGACAGTTGTTTTATAGTCGGAGCAGTATGATAATTGGTTAGCAGGTATGATTTTGCAGCGATCAGCTTTCTTTGGATTTCGCTAGGTATAGGTGATTCCGGGTAGCATATTTCCGGCTGCAGATGCAGCATAAAGAACAGTTCTTTCAGCTTTAGCTCGAAATAATACCGTTTCTCCAGGGGTTTAAAGTCTTCGTGGATCAGGCTGTCTAAAATGTGCCGGATGGGTAATTCGGGAAAATATTGATACCTTTTTTCAGCATCTGTATGAAGCAGATCAGCCATAGCGTGTTTTTTGAACCAACTTTCAGATTGAAGCAGCCTGGTCAGAAAGGGCCTGGAAAAGATAATGGATAAACGCTTGTTTTCATTTACCGGAGCCGGTAAAATCAAGCTATCTGCATTCCGGATATTAACTATTCCGGCCCAAGGCTCAATCCTGTAAGCCTCCTCCCGGGCATTTTCATTTATACTATTGTTATAACATACTATTGAAATGTGAGAACCGGAAATAGTTAATTCAGGACCGTTTCCTTCGGCTGTCTCCAGATCTTCGTACAACATGCAGAATCCTGCCATCCACCATTTCTTTATACTTGTCTTTCCCCAATTTCCCCGGATTCTTTCCTCCTCGTATTTTAAGCTTGCCGTCTCATTGTAGTCTGTCGGTATATCAATTTCCATCAATGGTTTTGCGGCTTCTCCCGGCTGGGACAGTGTTATAAGAATCCCTTTTTCGTCCATCCTATTATTTTTAATCATTCTAAACAGTGCAAAAGTGCAAGGTTTATAATGCCCATAAAAACGTTTGGTCGATGCGGATCCTGGTTTGGTCGAGAAGTCGTCCTATAATCCTAAAACCATGATTTTTAATCCCTTTTCCATTACGGCAGATAAAGGACAGCCTTTAAATTTGCCGCAATTTAAATTCAGTCTAAATAAAATTAAGTGAACTACTACCTGCTGATTGCATTCATTTTTATCTTTCCTGTACAAGCGTTTTCCCAGAGTCAGCCGGGTAAGATTACCGGTATAGTCAAAGATGAACAAGGAAATCCGGTATCTTTTGCAAATGCTATCCTGACCGGTACCCAATATGGTGGCGCTACTGATCATGACGGCAACTTTGCCTTTACAGCACCGGCCGGCCATTATGAGCTGAGCATTTCTGCAATTGGTTACGTTACTTATCGGACTACGGTCAGCCTGTCTTCAGGAGAATCGAAGCACCTGGATATTCTTCCATTGAAAGAAGATGTTTCGCTATTGGACCAGGTGGTCATTACCGGAAAGACCGCCATCCAGGAGGTCAGAGAAACACCCTTCAATGTGGTGGCGCTGGATGCTAAATCACATTACAATTCCACGCTGGATTTAGCGCATTTGCTGGATAAAGCATCAGGAGTAAAGATCCGCGAAGCGGGGGGTGTAGGCTCAGATGTCAATATTTCACTGAACGGTTTTACCGGCCGGCATGTCAAGATATTTATCGATGGTGTGCCTTTGCAGGGACAGGGTTCTGCTTTTCAGTTAAACAATATTCCTGTTTCAATTGCTGAAAGGATAGAAATATACAAAGGTGTCGTTCCGATTGAATTTGGAGCGGATGCGATCGGAGGTGTGATCAATATCGTCACCAATAAAACAACCAATACATTTGTAGATGCTTCCTACTCCTATGGCTCTTTCAATACACACAGAACCAACCTGATTTTCGGACATACAACAAAGAAGGGATTTTCCTTTCAGGTAAATGCCTATCAGAATTATTCGGACAACAGCTACAAGATCAAAGCCCGCCTGTTTGATGGCTTTAGCTTTGACCGGGAAGAGAAATGGTACAAGCGTTTTCATGATGGTTATCATAATGAAGGTGTTGTTGCCAAGGTAGGTATTGTCAATAAATCGTGGGCGAACAGGCTTTTTCTCGGACTTACGCTGAGCCAGGATTATAACGAAATCCAGACCTCTCCTACCAATATTGAATGGGTGTACGGCGAAAGAAGCCAGAACGGGAAATCCATCCTGCCCTCATTAGAGTATTACAAAAGAAACCTGTTCGTAGAAGGACTGACTGTAAAGCTGACAGGTAATTATAATTTCAGCAACAGGCACAATATTGATACAGCATCCTACCGGTACAACTGGCTGGGTGAAGCCACTAAATCTCCTGTAAAAGGGGAGTCGGCCGGAGTCAATACCTTAACAGACTTCAATAATTCCAATTATTCTGCGACCCTGAACATCGATTACAGTATTGATGACAAACATTCGGTCGCGTTGAACGATGTTCAATCCGGTTCTTCCCGGAAGATCGCAAGTAATCTGCCTCCGGAAGAGCTTTCCGACCTGGAGAAAATGAGGAGGATGAGCCTGAAAAATGTTTTAGGTATATCCTACCGCTATCGCCATAGTCGTAATTGGAATATTAATTTTTTTGCCAAGAATTACTATCAGAAAGTCAGCGGGCCCAGCAACCAGGGAGAAAATAACAGCTTTGACGAAGCGCATCCCAACTATGTCGAAGTAAAAGCAAGTCACAACACTATCGGATATGGTGCGGCAACGACCTATTTCCTGAAAGACTTCCAGTTCAAAGCTTCCGTAGAAAAAGCATACAGGATGCCTACGGACAACGAGTTATTCGGTGATGAGATTTCCGAATCCGGTAACGGTACGCTGCGTGCCGAAAACTCGATGAACTACAACCTGGGTGTTACTATGAACAGAACATTTAAAGATGATCATGTGCTGTATACAGATATCAGCACATTTTACAGAGATACGAGAGACTTTATCCGCAGGCTGGATTTACAGCGGTTTGGAGGTGTTGTGAACGTGAATCATGGCAGAGTCCGCAACGTGGGAGCCGATGTGGAAGTGCGCTATTATTATAAAAACAAGTTCATGATCGGAGGCACTGTTACGTACCAGGATCTCCGGAATAAAGAGAAGCTGAGAAATGCGGCAGGTACTGCTGCCAATAAGCAGTATAACGATCGCATGCCCAATATTCCATACTTTTTTGGCAATGCTGATGTGTCCTATTATATACACAATCTTGGAAAGGGAAATGTGCTGAACCTGAGTTACAGCCTGAATTTTGTCGGTGAGTTCTTTTTGAAATGGGAAAGTCTGGGCGGCGAAAAACTGACCGTTCCCAGGCAGCTTTCTCATGATCTCAATGTGACTTTCACGCTTAAGAACGGCAGGTATAATCTCACGTTTGAAGCCAAAAATTTCACAAACGAGGAGCTGTATGACAATTTCAGCCTGATGAAACCAGGCCGGGCCTTTTACGGCAAATTCCGCTATTACTTCATAAAAAGAAGCAACACAAATAAATAAACAGAATTATGTTAAACAATTTCAAAATGAGAAGGATGAATATGCTAAAGAACAAATCATGGATGCTCGGACTGGCTTTACTGGCTGCAGTGGGTTGTAAAAAAGATCCAGAAGCCCAGGATCCGGGAGGCAACGGAGGCGCTGACGATAAGTACTTTATAGCTGCCACAGCAGATGGTGCGACCTATTTTATGACGGTGGACGATCTGGAAAAGGACGAATTGGTCAATACGGGTACCGCTATTGAGGATAATAAAACGTTTTCTCACTTTGGATATAACGGCACTGCCGCAGTATTGGCTGTAAACTATCAGCAAGGGAATGCTGCTCCCGGTTCCGTCTATCAGCTGAGCGCACAGGGTGTTCTCAAAGAGACGGGTGATTTTATGTTGCCGGTAGGTTTTGCTACGATCGGTGCTGCGGACAAATATCTGATAGCTTCCCGTAGTGGCAGAACATTGACCGGGGCAGACGAGGGAAAAACAGGCGCAATCTTTTATTTCATTGACATGTCCAACAACAATAAGATTACCGAAAAAACGATCGTGACGGAGCATTTTATAGGTGATCGGACCGCAGAATTCTCTGGTGCCGTAGATGCAGGAAACGGCGAGTTTCTGGTCGGGATTAAATTAGCGGCGCCGTCAGGACAGCCGGCTGCCAGCGTGGATAGTGTATATGTAGCAAGATTAGATCTTAATCTGAATGTTAAAAAAATATACAAAGACCATCGTCTGAGCTACTCCACCGGAGAGTTTCGCTCGGCCCGCTATTCCCATATTGCCAATGATGCTTCTGGCAACACCTATGTTTTTTCCGGCTCTCATAATGCGAATACTACCAAAAAAGCAGGGGCTTTATTGATCTCCAAAGGATCTGATAATTTTGATGCCGGCTACTATTTTGATATTGAGACAGCGTCCGGAGGTTATCGTTTTAAACGCGTTTATCACATTACAGAAGATTATTTCCTGCTGGAAATGTATAATGAAGCAGGTGTTGGTGGCGGACAAAATCCTGCGACACAATTTGCTGTGGTCAAGATGAGCAGCAAAGATTTCAAATGGGTGAGAACAGGATTTCCTGCTGCCAATCAGATTGATAACGCCGGCTGGCCTTTCTCAGCAAATGGAAAAGCGTATATCGGCGTTACAGCCAGTGATGCACAACCTGCGGTATATGTCATTGACCCTAAGACAGCTACTGCCAGGAAAGGTATATCTATAGATGGTGTGACCAATATCCCGGGCCTGGCACGCTTGTCTCCGCAGGATAATGTACAATAATCAACCCATAGCAACGGGCGTCAGGCCCGTTGCTGTTCTTAAATTCTATGAGTTTTCACTGAGGCTATAGCTTCCGGCAGGTTACAAGGCTATGATATTGAAGCCCTGAGCGTCGTGAATAATAATCTTTAAACAAAATGAAAAAACTAATTACCGCGATACTTCTATCGGTCGCTCTGAATGCAGGTGCACAGGAAAATGCGCTGCTGGATAAAAATTTCTGGTCAGCCAAACCTGACATGACTGCCGTAAAAGCAGAATTAGCAAAGGGGTTTGACTTCCATAATCTGTCAGGGTCAGCCGACCCTATATTTATGGCCATCAACAATAACGCACCTGTCGAGGTCATCAGACTATTATTAGATCAGCCCGGAGTTGATTTGAAACGAACTATTGTAGAAGGGCGGATCTACCTGCATATCGCAGCACATAAGAATAATGTTCCGGTGACCGATTATTTGTTAGAGAAAGGTTCGGATATGCATTTCCTGGATGCTAATGGTCATACGGCTTTAACTTTTACTGCTTTCAATACCCAGCTCAGCCCGGCGCTGATAGATGTTTTCCTAAAGTATGGCCTGGATATCCATCAAAAATATCCTCAAAAGAATGGGGCTAACCTGTTGCTGTTGGCTGTGGGTTATGATAAAGATCTGAGTGCCACAGATTACCTCATATCAAAAGGAGTATCGATCAGCTCTACCGATGACAGCGGCCATACTGCATTTGATCATGCTGCCAAGATCGGCAATATCGAGGTATTGAAGGGCTTGCTGAAAAGAGGAGCAAAATATACACCCCAAGCCTTATTGATGGCAGCCCAAGGAACCTATCGCACTGCCAATAAAATAGAGGTATATCGGTACCTGGTAGATGAACTGAACATAGATCCGCACGTAACAGATAAAACGGGTCGTAATGTTTTGCACTATGTCGTGCGTAAGCAGAACCAGCAGGATGTGGTTGCGTATTTTTTTGATAAAGGTGTGGACATCAACAAAGAAGATTCAGAAGGCAATACACCGTTCATAGGCGCAGCGGGCTTAAAAAGTGTTGAGACCGTAGCCAGGTTGCTATCAAAGGTAAAAAATATCAATGCTGTCAATAACAAAGGAGAAGCCGCTCTGACCAACGCAGTTAAAAGTGCCAACTCAGAAGTGATCGGCCTGCTGTTAAAAAATGGCGCTGATGTAAATATCGTTGACAAAGAAGGCCGGAACCTGATTGAAATCCTGGCAGATTCTTATCGCGGATCCGGCGGCCGGGGCGGTAACACACAGAATGCTCCGGAAGAGGATTTCGCAGCTAAAATCAATGTATTAAAAGAATACGGATTGAACTGTACGGCTCCGTTGAATGGCGGCAATACACTCTATCATTTAGCAATAGCCAAAAATGACATCGCCTTACTAAAAAAGATCTCATTACTGGGGATAGATATTAATGCCAGAAATGATGAAGGGCTGACGGTGTTGCATAAGGCGGCAATGCTTGCCAGAAATGATGAAATCCTTCGTTACCTGGTTTCTGCGGGGGCCGACAAGAATATGGAAACCTCTTTTGGGGAGACCGCTTATGATCTCGCCGGAGAGAATGATCTTTTAAAGCAGGGCAATGTTTCAGTAGACTTTTTAAAATAGCAAAAGTCATGATCCCGAAATTAAAAAGTATACTGCCGGTTGTATGGGCTGCAGCTTTGGCCTTCAGTGTGAATGCACAACCGGTCACAAAATATAAGTGCATGATACAGTTAAATAATTACCTGGGACCGGCATCATATATTGTCGTTTCGCTCATCAATCCCAAAGATGAATATGAGAAGACCCTCTATGTTCTGGGAAGCGATAGAAAATGGTATCCGGATCTTAAAGCATGGTATCAGGCTTATAAAAAGAGGCCCACGGATCTCAGCGCTATAACAGGAGCATCTGTAACTGGTGGTGACCGGACAGTGGTAACACTTGACATCGACAACTCGAAGATTAATGCAGGCTACAAAATTCGTTTTGAAAGCGCGGTAGAACATAAATCCTATTATCAGCAAGATGCGGAAGTACCGCTGACCACCGAAGCACTCTCAATGAAGACGGAAGGAAAAGGTTATATCAGATTTGTAAGATTCGGGAGTAATTGATGCTCTTTTGTTTTGAATTATTGAAGGACGGAGGTATAGTCTGAATGATTATACTTCCGTTTTTTATTAATATCCTGTGCCGGTAATGGGTTCCTGCGGAGAGTTGTACACATAATATTGCCTGAACAGAAAGCCCTTATCTTTCCCCTTTTCTGTGAATGATAAAGGTCCCTGAGTATTGAAAGAAAGATGAAATTTCTGAATGCTGTGCCATGGTATACGTACCGTATCTATATCTTTGAACAGAATCAAAGATCTGTAGTGCTGTATGAAACCCGGCTTCTATCAACAATTACTGAACAGCACGTTATATTATCGTAAGAAGATCGGGAAAAATATCAGCGGTATAATACTATATACTGGTCTGCTCACCACCTGCGTGCTGGTGTATGACATGGGGTTTGGCCAGGACATCACGGAAGAAAGTTTTCTGAGGACCTTTTACAGAGGCGTGAAATGGGTTTTGTTTACCTGTTTCCTCGTCAGGAATATCCTGAATATTTTTAACCGGGATAAGAAGGCATCTGTAAAGTTTGTAGATGCTGTTATCCTGGTTGGATTGCTGATCCTGCTCCGGCTGTTTGTAAAAGGTTCTTTCCTGTATGAGTGGCTGGCTTATCTGCCTTCCTATAAGTACGTGGTAGGCCCTGCATTCATAACGATCTTCTTTATAGAATTCTCCCGGAATGCAGTCGGGTATTATTCCAGGCGGCTCAATCCTGCGCTGATCTTCCTGTTGAGCTTTTTTTTCATAATTGTGATAGGCGCATTCCTGTTATCTCTCCCCAATGCTGCGTATGAAAGGCTTTCCCTGGTAGATGCGTTATTTACTTCTGCCAGTGCGGTTTGCGTTACAGGCCTGATCGTTCTGGATACCGCGACAGGCTTTACCGGGTTGGGGAAGATCATTATATTGATGCTGATCCAGATCGGGGGATTGGGCATCATGACCTTTGCCGGGTTTATAGGTTTTATGTTTTCCGGAGCCGGTGTTTCTTTCCAGCAGCGGCTGATGCTCAGGGAGATCGGCAACAGTGAAAGGATCAATGAGGTTATTCATGCGATCTATAAGATCGTCCTTATTATGGTTCTTGTAGAAAGTATCGGTGCATTGGCCATCTACCTTTTAACGCCGGACCGCTTATTTCCGGACTGGGAGCAACATATCTTTTTTTCTGTCTTTCACAGCATTTCTGCGTTCTGTAATGCCGGGTTCTCGACTTTCACGGAAGGTCTCCATGATGTGGAGCTAAGGTTCAATTACTTATTACTGGTTGTATTGGGACTGCTGGTCATTACAGGCGGTATCGGGTTCCCGATCATGCTTAATTTTTATACCTATCTCAAGCTGCAGGCGATGAATATTTGGCATTATGTTGTGCACGGGCGAAGATTCAAACATGTACCTTATATCCTGAACCTGAATTCAAAAATTATATTGGGTACTACCGGGTTCCTGATCGTGACCGGGTTGATCAGCTTTTTCATCTTTGAATATAACGGGACCTTGTCGGAACATGGGTTGGGAGGCAAGCTGGCGATGTCATTCTTCAGCGCAGTGACACCCAGGACTGCCGGATTTAATGCGGTAGAAATGGGTGCGTTGGCATTTCCTACGGTTATCCTTTTTATTTTCCTGATGTGGATCGGCGCTTCTCCGGGCGGAACAGGCGGCGGTGTAAAGACAACTACATTTGCGCTGATGGTCCTTAATTTCTGGAACATTGCCAAAGGAGACCGGCAATTGATCCTGAACAACCGGGCGATCAAAAGCAATGCGATCAACCGGGCATTTGCGATTGTCATGATGTCGCTGCTCCTGGTCGGGCTAGCCACATCACTGGTCCTTTATTTCGATCCTCAGTTTGATCTGGAACAGGTGGCCTTTGAAGTATTTTCTGCCTTCAGCACGACCGGATTGTCCCTGGGAATCACTGCGGGGTTATCTGACGAAAGTAAGCTGGTGCTGATCCTTATGATGTTCATCGGGAGAGTCGGTTCGCTGACCTTTCTTTCAGCCTTTATCTTCAGAAGAACTTTCAAAGGCGTAAGGATCCCCACTAACGAGATTCAATTTTAATCAGTAAACAGATAAGATGAAAGTAAAAGTTTTGAATGAAGTGCTGCGGCTGACATTACCGGCCAGGAAGCTGCTTTCAAAGCTTTGTGACTGGACATTATTGTACACCGGGCTGATCACGCTTGTTGTGATGATCTATGACCTGGGTTTTCCCAAGCCTGAAGCGCATTACAGTTATCTCAGGCGTTATTACCTGTTTTTTGTTGCTCTTGCGCTGGCAGTCAATGTGGTCAGGAACATGCTGAACCTGTTCTACGAGGAAAAGCAGCGCAAGCACAAACAGATAGATTTTGCATTCATGCTGGTTTTTCTGTTCCTGTATCTCTGGCTGATCCACAAGCTAGAGCTGCCTTGGCTCCGTTTCCTGGAACCTTACTATAAATACATCATCGGTCCGCTTTTCCTGGTGACGATTATCTATGAGATTTCCCGGAATCTGCTCAGCCTGTACCGCAGGAACGTTAATCCCGCCTTTATTTTTGTGCTGGTCTTTTTCCTGATGTCGCTGGTCGGCGCAGCCTTATTAATGCTTCCTAATGCGACTTTCGACAAGATTTCCCTTATTGATGCGGTTTTTACCGCTGTGAGTGCGGTATGCATTACGGGTCTGGTCGTTGTGGATACGGCAGAGGTTTTTACCCCTTTCGGGCATATTATCCTGCTTTTCCTGATGCAGCTGGGAGGATTGGGTATCATGACTTTTGCGGGCCTGATTGGTCAGATGTTTTCTTCGGGAATTACTTTCCAGCAGCAGATGTTGCTGAAGGAATATATCTCCGGAGACCGCTTAAGTGAAGTGATGAAAACGATCTACAAGATCATCTTTATTACGATCCTCGTGGAGGTTTTTGGGGCGCTGCTGATCTTCTTTACCACGTTGAACCTTCCGTTCGGATCGCTGGCTGAGCGATTGTTCTTTGCGTTCTTTCACAGTGTTTCAGCGTTTTGTAATGCGGGATTTGTGACGATGGAAGAAGGAATGTATAACCCTTTACTCCGCTATAATTATCCTTTCCAGCTGGTGATCGCCGGGTTGTTTCTGTTTGGAGGGATCGGCTTCCCTATTGTGTTTGCTTTTTACAGTAATATCAAGCTTGTGGTGAAGAATATTTATCGCCGGCTTTTCCTGAAGATAAGAGCCCGTCATCAGGCGCATTCCCTGGATGTCAATTCCAAATTGATGATCTGGACGACAGGCGTGCTTACTGTCATTAGCTTTGCATTGATATGGCTTTTTGAAAGTAAGGAATCTCTGGAAGAACATCATTTCATTGGAAGAATCGTAGGTGCGTTTTTTGCTGCGAGCACGCCGCGTAGTGCCGGCTTCAATACAGTAGATATGTCCCTGATCACCTTTCCTACAATTATGCTGTATCTGTTGCTGATGTGGATCGGCTCCTCTCCGGCCGGAACGGGCGGCGGGATCAAAACGACCACCTTTTCGGTTGCAGTGCTGAATTTCTGGTCAATCGCCTCCGGAAAGGAAAAGATCGCTGTCTTCGGAAGAGAAGTAGGCCAGGAATCTGTCAGGAGAGCTTTTGCCATCATTTCCCTGTCCGTAGTGCTGATGGGAATGGCTACCTTTCTGGTTTACAGTTTTGACGGTCACCTGGACCTTATCAATGTGGTATTTGACGTATTTTCTGCATTCAACAACTGTGGTCTGAGCCTGGGTATCACCGGAGAGCTTACTCCGCAAAGCAAGCTTGTGCTGGCAATGGCCATGTTCATAGGCCGGGTGAGCGCCCTGACATTATTCTCTGCATTTTTATACAGGAGAAGATTTAATAACTATCAGTATCCGGAACAGGATATTATATTTTAACTTTTGAGCGCAATATGAAGTTTATAGTTTTCGGTTTAGGTCATTTCGGGTATGCCTTGGGCACCAGGCTGACAGATATGGGGCATGAAGTGCTGGGCATAGATAAGAACTTCAACCGGGTGGAATCTTTTAAAGAAGAGATTTCGCACACCATTTGCCTGGATTCTACGGATCATATGGCGGTAAAAGGATTACCGTTGAAAGATGCAGACGCAGTGATTGTGGCGATAGGTGAGGATGAGGGTGCTTCGATCATGACAACAGCGCTCCTCAAGCAGTTGAAAGTGAAGCGGATCATCGGCCGGGTAACTTCTACCCTGCAGAGAACCGTACTGGAAGCAATGGGTGTCACGGAGTTTGTAGACCCGGAAAAGGAAACGGCAGAGCGGATGGCCAGCATGCTGGATATCAAGGATGTGGTCGATTCATTCCAGCTATCGGACCGTTACAGGATCATGGAAATTACGGTGCCCGGCCGTTATGTGGGATATTCCATAGAAGAGGCCGATTTCCTGCATAAGTACAGGGTTTCGGTGCTGACGATCATACGGAAAGAAGAAGAAAAGAACCTGCTAGGGATTACCAAGACCAGCACCAAGGTACTGGGCGTTTTACCTCCTAATTTTGTGATGGAGAAAGATGATATCCTGGTGCTCTTCGGCGACCTGAAGGATATTGAAAATCTTATGCGTTAGCAAAAAGAAAATACAGGCCCATCATGGCTACGAATCCAAATACAAAAGCAGCAGCACACAGGTAGAGCAGTTTCTTAAAAGATTTGGAAGGTTGGTTCATGTCGCAAAAATATGAACTTTTCGGTGATAGAGCAGATTTTCCCTGTAATATGAATGTTATGTAGTTGCTCAAAAAAGTTTATTGTTATACATTGAATCTCATATCTCCGGCTATGAGTCGAAAATTTTTATTGTACACATTGGGAATAGGCCTTGTAATAGCAGGCTGTAAGGGTAAAACTGCGGAGGAGAAAATCTCTCCTTTGGTGGCAGATGTAGTAGACAACCAGACTACGATCGCGCCTGAACCGTCCACTATAAAAGAATGGTTGCAGCACACCCTGGAGCCATTGATAAAAGATAGCGCTTCTACCATCTCTACCGCAGCAGAGCCGGTACTTTTTGCGGCTAAGCCGATTTACGAAGTATATGGCAAAAATAGATTTGAGCCCATATGGGTCAATGAAACGGGCCTGAACAAACGGGGAGAAGAGCTGATCAATATCCTGTCCGCTACCGAGCAGTATGGCCTGGAAAAGAACTACTATGGATTTCCCAACATTGTAGATGCCTTGAAGGCATTGCAGAATAAGGAAGAAAAGCCTGAGCTGATCGATGATATCGAATTGAGCCTTACCAATGCCTGGCTGTTGCTGGCTTTGCACCTGCATGAAGGCGCTGTCGGTAAAGGTCAGTTGCTGAACCACGATTTTTCCCGGCAGGCGGCGGCTTATGCAGATGCCCTGCTCAAGTCAGTGGAATCGGATGGTTTAAGGAAAGACCTGGAAGCCTTCCAGCCGCAGCACATACACTACAGAAAGCTCCAGAAAGCGCTGGTCGGATTGTCTAAGCAGAAAAACCAGCTTCCTAAAGGATTCAGCATTCCGGACCATAAGACAGATTCAGCTGCCTGTGCCGCCCAGGTGATAAGAGCCTTAACCTACCAGGGATACCTGGACAGTTCGGGCGTGACTCCGCAGACCTATCTGGTTTCTTTGAAAAAATTCCAGCAGGATCACGGACTGGAGGCCGATGGTGTTCCGGGCAAAAACACCCGCTCTTTGTTGCTTCTGGACAACCAGGAAAGATATAAGCGGGTTGCGATCAATATTGACAGGTGGAGAGCACAGGACCATAAATTCCCGGGCGAATATGTACTGGTGAATATCCCTGCGTTCGAATTGTACTGGATGGAAGGAGATAAGGTCAATCGGACACATAAGATAGTGGTAGGCAAGCCGGGCAGCAGGACACCTGATCTCAGCAGCGCTATTAACCTGGTCGTTGTCAATCCCGACTGGACGGTTCCGCAGTCGATCATCCGGAATGAGCTGAGGAATAAAAGTGCGAGCTACCTGAGCCGGTACCAGATCTACCAGAATGGCAACCGGGTCAGTCCGGGCCAGGTCAACTGGAGAGCGGGAGGCATACGGGTGGTTCAGCCGCCGGGTCCTACCAACGCCCTGGGCTTTATTAAATTCATGTTCCCGAACAGTCATTCTGTATACTTGCATGATACGCCCAGCAGGAATCTTTTTGCCAATTCTGTAAGAGCGTATAGCCACGGATGCGTCCGGGTGGAAAATCCGTTGGATTTTGGCCTGGCCTTACTCAACCGGGACGGACAAAATTACACCATGGACTCTTTGCAAGCCATGATCAAGGGAGGAACACTGACCAATATCAAGCTCAGGAAGACCATGCCGATCTTTATCCAGTATCATACGGCAGATGTCTCTGAAGAAAACAGGTTACGGCTATATCCTGATCTGTATAAACGGGAAGATGAGCAGGCTGCCGTGTTGTTCTACGGAAGGTATGATAAGACTGTTGATCCGAACAGGGGCAGGAAAGCGATACCAAGTATCGATGCTCGCCCGGATGCGATCGCAGTAGAAGATACGATCCTGTTGGGCATTACCCCGTAACTTTATCGTTGCTTTTTGCGAAGAGCACTTCTATATCGGCATTCCGGAGTATCCGGGAAGCTTTCAGGTAATGCGTATCCGGAGCATAGATAAAGAGCAGGCTGCCGTTGGCGATCTTGTTGATGATCGGTTTATTCAGCTCTTTGGGTAAAGCAGGACAGCCCTGGCTGCGGCCGAGTCTGCCGTGTTGCTGGGCAAAAGCCTTGCTGACATAATCTGCTGCATGCATGACGATACCTCTGGCCCTGGCTTCACAATTGATCCCTTTTTCCAGTCCGTCGAGCCTGAGAGAGAACCCCTTGGAGCCGGTATAGGTTTCCGCTGTTTTGTAAAAACCCAGGCTGGACTGGTAGGATTCCGGCAGATTGGAAAACCGGGTAGCCATATTCTCGCCTGTATTTCTACCGTGCGCAACGAGCGATTTGAATAAAATTTTAGCCTCTTTTACATCGATTACAAAGAGCCGTTCTTGTGTAGAAGGTTTTGAAAAATCCACTATAGTCAGTATATCCGGTTTGGCCAGGTACACACTAGCGGATAATTGCTGCCGTCCGATCATAGCTTGCTTAAAAGCTTCCCAACTGAAAGTTCCCGCCGGAAACTCTCTGTACAGGCTTCTGAGAAACTGTTCTCCGGAGATGGCTGCAGGAGGAACAATATCATTAACCGGCGCATTGGTCACTGCAGTGGCCATATACGAAGCCCCATTTTCTGCAGGTTCGCTGTCGCTAAAGGAGGTTAATGCCAGGAAAATTAAAAAAAGAAATGCGTGTCTTTTCATCAGTTCTGAAAAATCTTGTCCCTTGAATAACACAAATAAAGACAAGAATCTTATCTGAAAAAGATGATTAACAAACTTTTATGCGTTAACATCAATCACAACACTGACCTGGTCGGTATATCTGTCCCCGGAAGAGGTCACCAGCGCGAGGGTAAAGGTCAGGGTCTGTCCTTTGAAAGGAACCAGGAATGCATTGGCTACTGTGATCGGGATATTGATCCCGGTGTGCAGATCTATATTATTGACGATATCGCTGAGCAACCCTTTTCTGAGCTCCTGGTTATCTAGTAGATTACTTCCTGCGGGAATGATACCGGACAACCCGTATGCTGAAAGGTTAACGTCAATATCTACAGCAAAAACTGTTTTGGAAGGGTCGAAAGAAGTCAGTGAACGTTCCACTGCGGCACAATCTCTGGCATAAGCGCTTGGTATCAGGTCTAAAGAAAATCCGGACCGCTTGCCGGAGATATAAGATTTTGAAGGATAGAAATAAAACTGGTTCCTTTTGCTCCGGATCGTATCACCGCTGTTATAGCCGTCCTGGTCGTAAAGCCCCCTGTTCTCACTGTTGGCTTTGATCTCAAAGTCTGTAACACGGTAATCGCTGCTGCAGATATTATCTTTTTGACAGGCGATGGCCAGCACGATCAGTATTATAGAGAGGAATGCTGATTTCTTGAACATGACAAAATCTTTTTAGAGTTTTAAACCTTCCCAGTATGCAAGGTTAAGTAATTTCCAGGTATTATAGTTCACATGATATTTCCCGCTGAAGAAGAATCTCAGGTTCATACGGAAGAAGAAGTAGATAATATTATACCAACCCAGCAGGGATTTCTGTTTTCGCAGGTAATATACCTTATTCCGGGTCGTCAGGCGGATGTGAAAGTTACCGAATTTGAATCTGGTAGCTGAACCGGATTTGGATTTGGTCAGACCTCCTACCTTGTGGTAGAACTGAACAAAAGGATAATAAAGGATCTTGTGCCGTCCGTGTTTGGTGATCCGGAAAAAATAATCGGTATCATCATAATACGCGAAATATTTCTCATCCATATAGCCGATGTCAGCGATCACCTTCCGGGTCATCATGACCAGGCATGTGGGGGCATAATCTACTTCTTTGATTTCATCAAACTGGCCCTTGTCCACTTCTTTCTGTCCCTGGTGGGGAGCCATGTAGCCTCCCGGGATATCCCATTTGCACCCGGCATACCAGATCCGGTCTTTTTCGCTGCCATACATCATTTTACAGGTGACCAGCGAGTACTGCCTGGTATTCATTTCCCGCAGCAGCTTCTCAAAAAGTGCAGGTTCAAACTCTACGTCATTGTTAAGCAGCATGATATACGGGTGGCCTGCTTCCATGGATTGGCGCATGCCCTGATTATTTCCTGCTGCCACACCGACATTGATCTTGTTCTCGATCAGTACGATCCTGGGATCATCATATTTCCTGATCAGCTCCAGCGTATTATCACCTGAGATATTATCAATAATATAGAGCACGAAGTCCCGGTGGGTCTGCGCTAAAATGCTCTCCAGGAAAGGTTCTATGACTTGCCCGCTGTTGTAAGTGATCGTGACAACACCTATAGTTGATGATCGGTTATCCATTCGTATCGCAAATATAACCAGCTTATTATTTTATTTCGGGAGCCGGGCTTTGTTTAACTGCGTTTGCTGAGTAATTTGTAACGGTAAAAGCGTTAAAAATCCAATCTGATGAAATTCAATAATCGCACCTTTCTTTTGCTGTTCCTGATGGTATCTTATTCCTGGGTAGCTTGTAAAAAAGACGAAGAAAGAGGTCCTTCGGAATACGCGGAAGAATCGGTACTACTGCCGGCGGTGACAGAAGAGGCTGATGCCGTGCTGGTTGCGATCCGGGACCGGGTGGCGGTGGATATTACGGGAACGCAGGACATATCAGCAGACCTGGTAACAGCGACCTTTGGAAAAGGATCTTTTACAGATGTGGGAGATGTGAAGCTCAACGGAAAGCTGTTGCAAAAAACTTCCGTAAATAAGTATGTCAATGTCATTGAAACGCTGGATTACGGTTTGCTTCCCGGTGTGCAGAACAGGTGGGTAACCGGCGCCGGCGGAAGCTTCCCGGAGATGAACAAGGTATTGGGTGTCAAGATGCCGGCTAAGATCGTGCTGAAAAATGTGCCTGCATCTTTGAGTAAGACTACCGGCGTAAGCTTTGATATAGAGTCTTTCCCTGCCAATGCGCAATCGGTTATCTGGCAGATCAAGGATGTAAAAGGTGTGGTAGTCCAGAAAGAGACGACTGGAAATTCTGTCACCTTCAGTCCGGAGGAATTATCAGCTCTGAGTGCTGCGGAAAATTGCCTGCTGAAAGTTGCAGCGTATAGCCTGGAGAGTACAACTGTCAACGATCGGAAATATGTATTCGTCAACGAAACGACAGATGCAGTATATATAAGCGTATTGTAGACGTTTCGGCAAAAAGCCGGACGGTCAGAATGATGATCCGGTTTTGCTTCCCCTGCCGGCCCTGAACCGGACACTACACATATTCAAACGTAGCAACACTTTTATTCACAGAATAATAAGCCATTGCCGTAGCATTGCAGCTTTCCGTTCATCGGTTTTTACCTGACGTTCAACGGTTATTTAAGCACCGGACAATTTTACAGGATAATTTTCATGTCAGGAACAAAAAACAAAGACATGAAAATATTGGCAGCGGCATAAATGGGCTGATTGAGTGTTTTGAATGGTAGATTATAATTCTATAGTTCAATATCAACTTATCCATAACACCATTCTTTTTTAGTTGGCATATCAGGAATGAACCTGCTTATGGATTCTTCACCGTACGCTTTTCAATATGATATGGATGTTTTTGTTCTAAAAATCACTGAACCATAGTTCACCTAAACTGATGATTATGAGGACATTTTTACACCAATTCATCAAAGTATCCTGCCTGTTTTTGATGATATCATTCTGCAATGAAGCTCATGCACAGGCGAACAGGGTTCCTATGCAGAATCATGTATCAGCAGAAGAAAGAACCCGTTTGCAGAATCTGAGCGACAAGCTTGACCGGGAATTCCAGGTCAACAGGCGACTGGCTTACGAGCAGGCAAAGCTACAGGGCTGGGACACCCTGTCGGTGGATTCTAACGGAACAGTCAGGCAACTCATGGGCTTAGGTCTCAATGGGATTCCAATATATTATAGTACTCATAACGCAAGAGCCGCTATCACTACCCGGACCAATCTGGTTTCCGGGTACCTTACAGGGGCAGGCTATACAATAGGTATCTGGGACGCAGGGGCAGTAAGGGCTACCCACAGGGAATTTGGCGGAAGAGTGATCTATAGGGATACTGTCAGAACGATAGAATCACATCCTACGCACGTAGCGGGAACAATGGTAGCTGCGGGAAAAGACCCGAATGCTAAGGGAATGGCGCCTGAAGCTGATCTATGGGCATACAGCTGGGACAATGATCTGGCAGAAATGGCAAAGGCGGCCTCACAGGGCCTGCTTATTTCCAACCATTCGTATGGCCGTATATCGGGGTGGCATTATAATGATGCAGAAGAGGAATGGTATTGGTACGGAGATACTGCAATAAGTGATTTTGCGTCTTACTATTTTGGATATTATGACGAAGAAGCCAAATCAATAGACGGAATCACATTTAATGCCAAAAACTATCTGCCGGTAACCTCTGCCGGCAATACACGCAACATTGACCCGCCCCTTGGCATTAAGCACAAAGTGTTGAGAAACGGGAAATGGGTGTATAGTATTAAACTTAGGGCATCTCAGACCTGGTATGATGGAATCAGTGGTAGTGCCCTTGCCAAAAACGTATTGACTGTAGGTGCTGTAAATCCCGTAAATAACTACACCGGCCCTTCGAGCGTGGTGATGTCCGGTTTTAGCAGTTGGGGACCAACAGATGACGGCAGGATCAAGCCGGATATTGTTGGAGATGGTGTCGGAGTATATTCTAGTGACTACCAAACAGATTCTTCTTACGGATATAAAAATGGAACATCCATGGCTTCTCCCAATGTGAGTGGCTCTCTCTTGCTGTTGCAAGAGCAATATAACCTCAATACCGGGGACTTTCTTTCTGCTGCTGCGCTGAAAGCACTCGCTATACATACTGCTGATGAGGCAGGCCCGGATCCGGGTCCTGATTATATGTTTGGCTGGGGATTGATGAATACCCGGAAAGCAGTGGATGTTATCAATAATGAAGGAGGGAACCACACCATTAAAAATGGCTTTTTAGTTAATAATATGAAGTTAGATTATGCTTTGCCTTCTGACGGGCAAAGCGCCTACAGGGTCACTATCGTATGGACTGACCCTGCCGGAACGGTTAGTGCACCTGCCCTGAACAACAGGACGCCCAAGCTCGTCAATGATCTGGATATCAGAGTAATAGATCCATCAGATGGCGAAACTCACTATCCGTGGAGATTAAATCCCGACCCCGGTTATACTTATGACGCAGCCACAAGGGGCGACAATTTCAGGGATAATGTCGAGGTGATAGATATCCCTTATTTACCTGCATCGGATTATATCGTAAGGGTAAGCCACAAAGGAACACTGGCTAATAATCAGCCATTTTCTTTGATTATCTCAAAAATGCCTTATCATATTCCGGAGCTGAAAGTCAGTGCACAATCACAAACTATTTGTCCGGGAAAAAAAGTGCAATACAGTCAGGCTGCCCAGGATGATTTCTTCACAAAATATATTTGGTCATTTCCGGGAGGAGTCCCTTCCTCTTATGTAGGCAAAACACCGCCAGAGATCACTTACAATAATCCGGGCACATACAGTGTTGTCCTGATTGCCAGCAATGAATATTTTACCAGGAACAAACGGTTCGATAACATCATTACTGTGCAAGAACCTAAGCCCGGTACAGCTACTTTAAAACAAGTCTGCGCAGAATCCTCAACACGTGTAAGTATAGACACTACGGGCAAAATCAGAATTTCCTCAATAGACTGGTATATAAACGGTATCAGGAAATTTACCGGTACCAGCCTGTCTTATAGTAGCATCAACCATGGTGACATAGTGAAAGCAGTTCTCAAAGTTTCAAGCGATTGTATACAGGGATATAACATTGAAACCAACTCTGTTACAGTTAATAAGCCTTCTGTCATACAGCATCCGGTCTCCCTCGCTGCTGACACTTATGAGTTTTGTTGGGGTTCTTCGGTCACGCTGACCGCCACGGTAACAGATCCTGTTGTGGGTGGAGAATATTTCTGGATACAAAAGAACTACTTATGGCCGGCTTCTTCAACAACAAACACGCTCACGCTCAATTCAATATACGATGGTCTTGACCGTGAATATTATTGTGTATATAAATCCAGCACCTATTGCTCCGGTAGTGGCTATGACACTTCAAACGTAATAACGCTTTCCTATATACAAAAAACGAAGGCTACCCTGTCCATCAGCACTCCAAAAACAAAGATCTGTAACAATAACCTGGTCGTACTGACAGCAGAAACGACCGTCCCTGAACAAGGCCGGACTATTGAATGGTTCTTGAATGGCCAGTTCGTAGCCGGTGATGCTATGGTTTTGAATATCGCAGCGAAAGACGGAGACAAAGTGTATTGCAAAGTGACTTCTACTGATCAGTGCGTAGATAAAAATGTGATCATTTCCAATGAAATTAACTTCATCGGTACGGAGCGGGTCAATCCGTCTGTAACCATCAATACTGCCAGAACGGAAATCTGCTCAGGGGATATCGTCACGTTCAATGCTACCCCTACAGACGGAGGGCTTGAACCAATCTACGAATGGTACCACAACGAAGAGCTGGTACAGTCCGGGTATTCATCTGCATATACGACTAGCAACATCAAGAACAACGATAAGATCTATTGTATGATCTATCCTAATCAGTGTTCTTATAAAAATTATGAATACTCCAATGCAATATTTATGACGGTCAGAGGAGAGGAATTTTCAAAGGTGACAATATCTGCTCCGAGCACATCCGTATGTGCAGGATCGGAAGTGACCTTTACGGCAGACCTCACTCATCCCGGCCTTATGCCAAGATATACCTGGAAAGTCAATGGCAACATTGTTGTCAATCGGGGTGGTCCAACCTTTACGACCAGTTCCCTCAACGATGGGGACGTGGTAGATTGTACTGTACAGCAAACCGGAACCTGCGTAGTACAGTTGGGACCTTTCTCCAATAAGATCAAAATGACCGTCTTCCAGCCGGGACAACCTGTATTGTCTGTTGCCAATGTTACGCCGATGTGCAGTAATTCCGAAATTACCTTTGAAGCCAATGCTACGAACGTTGACCAGTACACCACCTATCAGTGGAATGTAAACGGTGAAATGAAGCAGAACTCCACATCAAAAATCTTTAAGGCTACTGATTTAAAGCAAAATGATTTTGTGAGCTGTATCCTGTTTACCCGCGCCTCCTGTGCTACATCCAATACTGCCGCGTCCAATTATATCCAGGTCGATCTCAAATATAAAAACGTGCCAACGCTGAACATAGCGACATCAGCGTTCGGGATATGTGAAAATGAACCGGTAGAATTTAATGTTTACGGAGGAGATAATGACCCTCAGTCTGTTTACCGGTGGAAAGTCAACGGACAGACTGTTTTAGAAACTTCCACCAGGCAGAATTTTGTTGCGGATGACCTGGAAAACGGTGATATTGTTACCTGCTTATTCATCTCCGGCAATGGCTGCCTGGATCAGAAAGAATACCTGTCGAATGAGATCCCTGTTGAGATCAGGACAGCTTCCCCAACCATCAGCATAGCCTCTACCGCTTTCTGTAAAGGCAGTCCTGTTACTTTTTATGCCATCACGAGCGATGTGCCGGAAGGATCGCTGTATTACTGGAAGAAAAACGGCAGCTTTGAAGACACGGGCGAAGATTCTACCTACACGCCTCCGTATTTTGAGCCGGGCGATGTGATCTCCTGTATGCTGATACCTAAAGCCTGTACGGCAGAAGATCAGTATTTCTCCAATGAGATCACCATCCCTGAAATGCCGGATGTCCATCCGTCTGTAGAAATACAGGCAGAAGGCCTGCTCTGTCCTGGTGGATTTTTTACATTCAGGGCAGTGACCAAAGATGAAGGAGATGATCCTACTTATATCTGGTATAAAAACGGGAAAGTTATTTTTGCCGATCATTATCCGGTTATCACATCATCTACGTTCCAGGAGGGAGATATACTGACTTGTTTGCTGATCAGTAACGCCCCTTGTGCACTGGAATCTCCGGGAGGAGGATTGGTGATGTCCGAACCTTTTGTCGTTCATCCGGCCATACCTGTTGATGTAAATCTGCAGCTGACTGCCCGTTACGGCCAGGTTTGCCAGGGACAATTGCAGGAATTCAATACCAATGTATCCGTTCCTGAGAATCAATTGACCTACAGCTGGCTGGTCAATAATATCCAGGTTGAAAACGCATCCGGTTCGTCGTGGTCCTCCTCTGCATTAGGGCCGGACGACAAGGTGACCTGCCTGGTGCAGAGTGAAGAAATATGTATCAACCCGGCTACCGCTTCTCAAACGGTCAGTTCCAATGTAGCGGTAATCACCTACCCGGTTTTCAATATACAGGCACGCTCAGATATCCATTGTCAGGGTGAGGAAGCCGAATTCTTTGCAGAAACTTTCGATGCAGGGATGGATCCTGTTTTTGAGTGGTTTGTCAACGATGTTTCCGTTCAGAAAGGCACAAGCAATACATTCATATCCAATCAATTAAATAATGGAGACAGGTTGATTTGCCACCTGATTCCCGACAATATCTGTATCCAGGACGCGTTTGCTGTTTCCAATGAATTGGTTTTGAATGTTGTGACCACATCCCCTTCTGTTGTTACCCTCAAAAAAATCTCTACTGTTATCTGCGATGGCGGGATTTCAGAATTCCAGGCGGAAGCGACCAATACAGGCACTCATCCTGTGTATGAATGGCTTGTCAATAATATAGTGGTACAATCCGGTGATAACTATAATTACAGCACAACGGCTTTGAAAAACGGCGATGTTGTCAGTTGCAGATTGATAAGAGAAGACGCCTGCGCAGGCCGGCAATCTTTTGAATCCGATCCAATCACTATCATAATATCACCCCGCTCTACGCCGGCTGTAGAGATCAGGCCAACCCAGGAAAATTATTGTACGGGCAACCCTGTACAATTGATCGCCACCCCGGTTTGGGGAGGAAAATCACCGCTTTACAGCTGGTTTATCAATGATTCTCTGGTCTATTTTGGTTCCAGGGATACACTTGGTATTTCTGAGCCAAATTCCGGGGATATCATCTATTGTATGATGAACACCAGTGAGGAATGTGTGACGGAAAATGAAGTCTTCTCCAATGAGATCACCTTGCAGATCAATGCTGTTGTCACGCCGTCCATATCTGTATTTGCATCGGATACTGTGATTTGCGCAGGCCAACCCGTCACATTTATTGCCGATGTGGCCTATGCCGGGACAGATCCTTTGTACGAATGGAAAATAAACGGCAATACTGTTCAAAGAAATGGTTCCGGTATTTTCCTCTCAACATCGTTAAAAAACGGGGACATCGTACACTGTGTATTGAAGAGCAATGAGCCTTGCACCGACCACCCTACTGTAATTTCCAATGAGATCACCATCCGTGTAATAAATGTTCCGGTACCGGAAATATCCATTTCAGCTGAAAACAATAATTCCTGCCAGGGAGAAGCCATCCGCTTCACTGCCACTTACGTAAATGCTGAACGGCCAACCTTTATATGGAAAGTCAACGGCCAGGAAGTAAAACGCAGTGTTGAAAATACTTTTGAATCTAATGCGCTGGCAAACGGCGACTTGGTCATATGTGAAATGACCGCTGTCTCAGTTTGCTCAGCGGAACCTGTAGTTACCTTATCCAATGTTGCAGAAGTGAAAACCATTGCCGGTGGATCGCCGTCTGTAGAGATCTCTGCAGATGATACAGCAATCTGTTCCGGTACAACGGTTCATTTCACTGCACGAATAACAAACGGCGGAGACAATCCGGTAATTAAATGGCTGGTGAATGATATTGTCGTCCAGGCAGGCTCATCATCAACTTTCAGTTCCGGCTCCCTTCAGAATGGAGATATGGTGACTGCTATATTACAGTCAGATGCCCCGTGTACGGCGCCATCTGAAGTCGCTTCTTCACCTGTAGAAATTTCTGTCATCCAGGTATTGAAACCAACGGTGAGCATTTTTGCATCTCAGACTTCTATCTGCCCTGGAACAGAGATCACCTTTACCGCCACATCCGAAAATAACGGTAATGCTGCCAATTTTGAATGGAAAGTCAATGGAGAAACGATACAGCTGGGCGCTTCTGATGTATTCCGGTCTAATACGCTGAAAGACAAAGACAAGATATCCTGTACTGTGCATGTCAGTTACGCATGTGCGGACCTTTCCGCTGCGGTGTCAGATATTATTCAGATAGAAGTTGTGGAACCGATACAGCCTACTATAGAGCTCAAACACTTATACGATACCATTTGCAGCGATACTGAAATAAGGTTGGAGTTAAGGATGACAAATATCAGCTCAGGCTCCGGTTTCCTGTGGTACAAAAACGGAAGTGTAGTGGGGAATAATGATCATCTGGTCATAGGAGATCTTTCTGCGGGCGATGAGATCTGGTGTAACATTTCCACTAAAGCAACCAATTGCGATGTCATGATGCAGGCTGTTTCAGACACTTTTACTGCAATAGTCTATCCTGTAACAGAATTTGAAGTATACCGGAAAGGAGATACCCTTTTTGCGACAGCAGGATACCCGGCATATGGCTGGTATTTTGATGGCAGGCTGATAACTCAGGGACCGGATAACTTTATCGTCCCTGAAACGGCAGGAACCTATACCGTCAATGCCACGGATCCGAATGGCTGTGCAGATCTTTCCCGGACTATTGATTTTGTAGTTACTTCTGTGAACAATCCGGGCAATATCTTCCGGATCTATCCCAATCCGACTGACGGAAAGATTCATATCGAATTTTCAAATGCCCAGAGTGGAATCATTAGTATCTACCATGTCAATGGTCAGTTGATTATGCAACCGGCAGAGATCCGTCACCTGAAAAATTATTCATTGGATATTTCAGATTATCCTGTTGGAATGTACATCATTTCTTTTGAACAACCGGAACATAAATGGTCTGAAAAGATCATCAAAATCAAATAGTGGTCTTGAATATTAAAGAGATAAGGCTATTTTATTGGACTGCGGCATCCGGGAAGATCGCCGTTTGTAGTGCGTTCTTTTAATCTGGTTAATGATTGGTTGGATATGCTGCCTTTTCAAAGGTTAGTATGCAGTTTTGTGGTTCACATCATGGAAATACCTATAATGATGGAGCGGGAAAATTTATAACGCATGAACAATTTTGAGAAAGCAGAATTATGCACGACAGAATTTATACCGGATAATGTACATACCTCGATAAGCACCTGCTTGTGTGAGATCCGGATCATTTTCTTGTATATGCGCGCGCATAAAAGAATGTGTGTAAATGAAATAAAAAAAGGGTGACACTTTCTGTGTAACCCTTTCAGCGCTCCCCCTGCTGGACTTGAACCAGCGACCCTCTGATTAACAGTCAGATGCTCTAACCGACTGAGCTAAGGAGGAATTTTTCCTGTACTTATATTTCTTTTTCTTTGCTGATCAGGCTGTTCTGACACTACCTGCTACAGAAAAGAAAAGGGCAGATGTAACATCATACCCTTTTGCTCCCCCTGCTGGACTTGAACCAGCGACCCTCTGATTAACAGTCAGATGCTCTAACCGACTGAGCTAAGGAGGAATAGCTTCGAAAAGCGAATGCAAATGTAGAAGATTGGATTTAATTATGCAAATTTGCACCTGAAAAAGTATAGAATGAGTTTACTGGTAATTGGTACAGTTGCGTACGATGCTATTGAGACACCTTTTGATAAGGTAGACAAGATCACAGGTGGCTCAGGTAATTATATCTGCCATTCTGCTGCCAACTTTGTAAATGACATCCACCTTGTTGCCGTCATCGGAGATGATTTTGATCAGAACGAACTGGCCTACCTGGAAAGCAAGGGTGTGAACCTGGACGGTGTACAGGTAAAAGAAGGACAAAAATCTTTTTTCTGGTCAGGTAAATATCACTTGGATATGAACTCCAGGGATACGCTGGTCACCGATCTGAATGTACTGGCTGAATTTGACCCGGTTTTACCGGAACACTATAAAACACCGGATCTGCTGATCCTGGGGAATATCGATCCTAATCTGCAGATCAAGGTGATTGAACAGCTTAAAACCCGTCCTAAGCTGATAGCGATGGATACCATGAATTTCTGGATGGATCAGACCCCGGAAGAGTTGGATAAGGTGCTCACTATGGTAGATCTCCTGATTGTCAACGATGAAGAAGCCCGTCAACTGAGCGGACAATCTTCCCTCGTGAAAGCTGCTGCGGCTATCCGGGCAAAAGGCCCCAAATATCTCATCATCAAGAAAGGGGAACACGGGGCGCTGCTGTTCCATGGCGACAGGGTCTTTTTTGCTCCGGCGCTGCCCCTCGAAGAGGTGTTTGATCCGACCGGTGCAGGAGATACTTTCGCAGGAGGATTCATAGGACACCTGGCCAGGACAAAAGATCTTTCTTTTGAAAACATGAAAAGAGCTGTCATATTCGGTTCTGCAATGGCTTCTTTCTGCGTGGAAGAATTCGGCCCGAGAAGACTGAAAAGACTGACAAAAGCAGAGCTGGACGAACGGGTTCAGGTATTCATCAACCTGGTGGATTTCGATATCATCCTGAAGTAAACCGGCCGGGAAAGCAGATCTCCTGATAATCCTGTATCTTTCCGGGCCATGATCACCTACAGCATTATCTGCATCGCTTTGTCCTTGTTTTATGCAGGTATGATGCTGTTGTATTGGTATCATTGGAAAAAGAGCCCGGAATATCCTGTCCAACCGGTTGCTGACTGGCCGAAGGTATCTGTGGTGATACCGGTTCGGGATGAAGCGGCCAATATAGGCAACCTTATCCGGGAGATACTGGCACAGAACTACCCTGAAACATTGCTGGAGATCATTGTTGTAGATGATCATTCGGAAGATAATACGCCCGGAATTGTCAGAAGCTTTACGGATCAACGGGTTCGCCTGATCTACCTGAAGGACTGGCTGAAAGATGTGGGTATCACACAGGCCTATAAGAAGCGGGCAATAGAGGCGGGAATTACGCAGGCTGCCGGAGATCTGATCATGACGACGGACGGGGATTGCAGTGTGGGGAAAGAATGGGTAAGATCTATGGTTTCCCAGTTACAGCAATCAGGTTCCAGACTGGTGACAGGTCCGGTTGTTTTTAAGGGAGAAAAGACATTGTTCGAAAAGTTCCAGACCCTGGATTTTTTGGGTATGATGGGTATCACTGCGGCCTCTCTCCGGATGGGTATTTACAATATGGCGAATGGAGCCAACTTATTATTTGAGAAAGCGGCTTTCAACCAGGTAGAAGGTTATAAAGGAATTGATACCATGGCGTCTGGAGATGATATGCTGCTGGTATATAAGATCGCCGCCCGTTATAAAGGAGCTGTCTCCTTTACTAAAAGCAGAGAAGCAGTTGTCAGTACAGCGCCTATGCATCATTTGTCCGGTTTCCTGCAACAGCGGTTCCGCTGGACGGCTAAGTCTAAAGATTACCAGGATAAGAGAGTAACGGCTATTCTTGGGCTCGTTTATCTCTCAGTGCTATTCCTGTTGATCAATGTTTTACTGGTCTGCTGGATACCGGCATTGGGTACAGTATTGCTGTTTCAGCTGGCTGTAAAATTCCTGGTAGATATTCCGTTGCTTTATGATACTGCTGCTTATTTCAGAAAAAGCTATCTCATGAAAACCTATCTGAGCAGCCAGATTATGCATATTCTCTATATCGTCGGTGTAGGAACCCTGGGCAATATCCTGAAATACGAGTGGAAAGGCAGGATGCTGAAGAAGTGAATGAGGTTAATGTGCCAATATGTCAATGTGGCGATATGTCGATGTAATGTGGTAATATGTCCAATGTGATAATGTCCCGATAGCTATCGGGATTTCCTACCCGCGTAAGCGGGTAACTTTTAGTAGTAGTGTTTTAGATACCTGCTTGCGCAGGTGAAGAAATGAGATGCTTCTGAAGAAACTTATTCAGCAATCTGCCGCAAACATGAACATCTGCGAATACGTTGGCTCTAGATCCTCACCAATCTATACCGGGCTTATAATCCTCATATTTTCATCAGTGAATACAATGGTCCATCGTCTGACTGACTATGGTCCAACTCATTAACTCATTTGCATATCATCCAATTCATTATCAAATTGGCACATTGCCACATTTTTAAAGCCTGTTAACTGCCAGTCTCTACATCATACTTCCCTTGCATAATGCGTCTTCGGGCAACCGAATTCATCGAAGAAAAAGTCATCCATTCTGTCGGCTTCCTTGGGCAGCAGCGCCAAAGCAGACCGGATATTATTGCTCAATGGTGAAAAAAGATCATTCAGCCGTGCCCTGTAAGACAAATGAATCTGGTGCTGATCAATACTCAACCGGTAAGGAGGTACAGGATTGCTGAGCAGGTATTGATAGAGCTGGTCCAGGTTCTTTCCTGAGAGCGTATTCAGCGGAGATGTTGCGTAAAGGAACTTATTCTGGTGAATAAAGATCCTGATAAAAGAGCTGCCCTGGTAGAATTCCCAGTAATCCAGGCCTGCCCGGGCCAGGACCGGATCATTTCCCAGCTCCCGGATGGCACTTTCAACAAATACGGCAAAAGGATCCAGCGCCTTCTCTTCGAAGATCACATGATCGATGTCTGCTCCGCAATTCTCACAATAGTCAGCGCTTTCGACGATCAGCGACTGACAGGAGTTGCATTTTATACCGAGGTTCGGTGTAGGATGCTGTGCGTAAAATGCCAGTTCCGATATGATGACACCGGCCGGAATGGCAAACCCGACGTTGTCGGCATTGATAAACTTTGATGTCATCATCCCGAGCAGGCGGCCGTCTTCATCAGTCAGAGGGCCTCCGCTGTTTCCGGGATTAACCGCTGCATCTGTCTGTATATAATACTGACCTTCTACCAGCTGCTTGTTGTTGGAGATAATTCCTTCCGTGATCGTAAAAGGCATTCCGAAGGGAAATCCCAATACCATGATCCGTTCGCGGATATGTAAAGCCGTATCTTCTTCCCTCGGTAGGATGCCCTGTATATCGTGTGGAGTATCCATTGCCAGGAACGCGATATCCAGCTCCGGGTTGGCATAAATGACCCGGGCCTTGATCTTTTGATGATGTACGTTTTCAAGGGCAACTTCCCTGCAACCGCTGATCACGTGATAATTAGTAATGATCCAGGGATACCCGGACAAAAGGAAACCGCTGCCGCTATCCTGGGCGGTATTGATCTTGAAGACAGCTTCCCTGATGTTAGGTTGAAGGACCATGATATACCAGTTAATTGTAAAAAGAGGATTTCTTCTTTCCGGGTAAAGAGATTTTTTCTTCCGTAATGGTCGCGACGGCTTGCCGGAGCTGCCGGATAATATCCTCTGCTGCTTTTCTGAGCAGTTGTCCGGAAGCGGCCGGCAATATATCTTTTATAAGCGTATAGTGCTGGTCGTCCAGTGTGAACTCATACAACAGGTATAAGATATGGTAAGCGGCGGTCAGATTACAGGCCAGGAAATCATTTTGCTGGTATTCCTTATCTATCTGTATGAGTATCCTGTTCAGCCTCGTTTTTACAGTTTCCGCTGTGGCTCTTTCCTTAAGCGGAACGAGCGTTTCTATAGCATAAAGATCTTCCGATACCTGTTCGTCCGTTAGTTCCAGGAATGTTTTAAGCAACGCCTTGCCTCTGAGCAGCTTTTCGCTTAATTCGACCGGGCTATGCATATCGGCTATACCTTTTTCGATCAACCCGCGGATATGTCCGTTAGGACACACGTTGTCATCGATCCGCAATAGCAGCAGGGTATAGATATCCCATTGGTAGATGTGTTGCCTGTTCTGTTCCAGGTAGCTGATCGCTTCAACAGTATCCTGCAGGATCTGCCGGAAGTGCTGAATGGCCAGCGACTGGATTTCAGGAGGAAACGGTCTGATCCGGGGCGCTATTATTCTTTTGGCTTTAAAGCGCCTTATGAAGGAGTCGTCATAAAGATCAGCGTGTATGCACATTTCTTTAAGGACATCGAAAAGCTTATAAGGGTCGCACAGCTCGTAAGGGGTATTGAAATGAAAAATGAGTTCGTTGCCGCTCAACTGGATACTGCTGATGGTCAGAGGTTCATAATTCAATTGGGCAGCCTGGCGGAGCAGCGGCATTCTTTGACCTTCACTGATATCCAGGAAAGGTGCCCGGATATCTATATCTTTTTCCTGCAGATAAAGATGGATCACCACAGAGCCGTGCGCCAGAACAAAATGATCATTGTTCTCAGGGTCCTTTACTCCCAGGAAGGCCAGCAATGCACGTACGGCAACTTTATAATCCTTCTGGCTCCATTTATCCTGTACTTCAGACCACAACGCAGGTTGTGTATCATTAAAGGACTGTCTAACAACCGGATAAAAATACCGAAGGTTATAATTCATTAAAAATATCCAGAATAAACGCTAAATATCGTTCAAATAGTAGTTATTATTATATTATCTGTACATTATTTAAGCTTTTTTTGTAAATAATCGTTTGATTCGAATATCTTTGCGTAATTTAGATTGATTCTAAAGTTATGCCAGCTATCAAAATTGTTGTTTCTGATGCCCAGTATCTGATCCGGTTGGGGATCGTCAGCCTGCTTTCGAAGGATGAGCGATTCAAGATCGTAGGAGAAGTCGCTAACTCTACAGACCTGAAGCAGACAGTAGCGAGGACCAAACCGGATGTAGTGCTGATCGATTATTTCCAGCCTAAATTTTTCTCTTTAGAAGATTTAAAGGTCATCAGAAGCCTCTCTCCGGCAACCAGGGTATTGATCGTATCAACAGATGATACAAGAGATAACATATATAAAGCCCTGGAATATGGGGCGATCAGCTTCCTGACGAAAGAGTGTGACCAGGAAGAAATTATAAACGCAATAATTGCAACCTCTAAAGGCGAGAAGTTCATCTGTCACCGGATTATTGATATTATCCTCAACAATAAGCTCAAGGGACCGGATGAAAATGACTGTAAACCCTATAACCTTTCCATCCGCGAGATAGAGATCATACAATTGACAGCTAAAGGTTTGTCAGCCAAAGAGATAGCTAGTAGACTATACCTCAGTTTACATACGGTTTATACTCATAAAAAGAATATCATGAAGAAGCTGAAGCTTAACTCCTCTTCTGAAATGATCCTGTATGCCATCAATAACGGTTTGGCTGTAGAAGATTGATCGATAGACAATTATTTATATTATTTGTTAATATAAATGATACTCTCTTTTTTATTCCTATATTGAGAGTGCGAATGATTGATTGAATGCAAAACGAGTACGCTTCAAATGTTGAAACGCTCATTCAGAGCCTTGAGCATAGACTACAGTCTAAGCACAGACATATGTCGAGTATATATACGGTTACCCAGGCGATCAATGTGAATGCTGAGGTCGAAGATCTCTATCAGATGTACCAGCGTTTCCTGACCAGCTACCTGGGATTGGACGATATCGTTTTATATATGTTTGAAGATGGGTGGAAACAGGTGATCTGTAAGCATTCCTCCATCAAAGAGAGCGATATCAATGTTGCCCTCGCAGTACATTATAAGAAAGCTTCCCGGATCGAGGACAGCGACAGGGATTCACTGGGTGGATATACCTATATAATTCCCGTTTATCATAAAGATGTGGCGATCTCTTTTGCGCTTCTGGGAGAGATCAATTGCCAGAGTGTTGAAAGTAAAGTATACCTGATACAGTATGCCCAGGTAGTGACGAATATCATTACTATGGCTGTGGAGAACAAACGCCTCTTCAAGCGGGAGCTGGAGAAAAAAGAGTTTGACAAGGAAATGGAGCTCGCTTCCAGAGTACAGGGCATGATTATTCCCAAACGCCTTCCTAAAAATCATATTTACGAGTTTGCAGGGCTATACCTGCCGCACCGCAGCATAGGCGGTGACTATTATGATGTGATCAATATCAATAAAGATGAGTTCGTCTTCTGTATGGGAGATATTTCGGGAAAAGGAGTTGCTGCGGCTCTGGTTATGGCCAACCTGCAATCTTATCTCAACGCCAGCCCTCCGGTAGACATGGACAATGGGAGAGAGCTTGTAGACAGGCTGAACTCCAAAATACTGAGCATCACCAATGGCGATAAATTCATTACGCTCTTCATAGCAAAGTACAATATACTGACCAGGGAGCTGCATTACCTGAATGCCGGCCATAATCCTCCGGTGCTGATCAACGGGGATGAGGTGATCAAGCTGGACAAAGGTTGTGCCTTGCTGGGTATTCTGGAGCAGATCCCTAAAGTGCAGACCGGCAAGCTGATCCTTAAGCCTGGCGCTTTGGTCGTCACTTATACAGATGGCCTCACGGATCTTGAAAATACAGCGAAGGAGATCTACGGAGAGCAAAGGCTCAAACATTTTACTGTCAATAACTACACTAAGAATGCTGAGGACTTTGTGAAATCGCTGTTTGCTTCGATCTCAGACTTTAAAGGCGAGGTGGATTTCAATGATGATGTCAGTGTATTGGTAGGAAAATTTCTATAAGTTCAGACTGCTTTCCTGATCCTTACTGAATTCAGATGCTTTCAATGCCTGGAATTTTGTCGTTATCCACACATTTTGGGTATGGTGACACATAACAATATCTTAAAGTAGATTTTTTGTGCACTTATGCTTTAATGAGAATTTGTTTTACAATTGATTGTAATTAATTCTATAATATAGTGTAAATTATTTAAAGTATTTTTATTAATACCCATTATTAGGTATATATTGTTATGGGTTAGGTATAGGCAAAATACGCCATTTGGTTTATTGGATTATTGGGTGTGGAAAAGGAAATTTGTATCAATTTGGATTAAGTCTAAATAAAATATTTTGATATGAAGAGATTTTTACATTTATTGATGTTTTCAGGTATTGCAACAGGCGTCTTTGCTCAGGAAGTTGTAGAAGACAAAGTTGCACTGGGAGCAGGATCTGCCAATCAGGTTTGGTATAGCCTTGAGAATGGAAAAGTAGGAGAAGCCCCTTTGAATGAATGGCACCTGGCTTTTGATGCCATCACTTCAAGATCTTCTGAAGTTTTCATTAATGATGGTGCGTCAGTAGGATTGGCGGCATATCCGGGTAGTGTGGATGACTGGAGCACACTGGATACAGCAGGATACTATACCTGGCCGGCTTTGAACAATGATTATGAATCCTGGGAAACCGGTGCGTTCTACTATTCCCGTGATCCTGAAGTATGGAACGACTTCGGTTGGGGATTGTATAACTTGGGCAATCACCACCTGTATGCAGCCAGGATCTTTGTAGTAAAGATCGGTTCTGTTTACAAGAAATTGATCATCGATGAGTTGACAGCAGACCAGGACTTCAAAATGAGAGTAGCTAACCTGGACGGAAGCGATGAAAAAGCGATCAATTTTAACAGAAGCTTTTCTGCTAACAAACTTTGGGGATATATCAACTTGCTGACCGGTGAAGTCTTCAACAGAGAGCCGGATGCAAGTGAGTGGGATCTGGTTTTTGAAAAATACCTGGGCCTGGCATCCGGTATCCGTTACGGAGTAACCGGTTTACGTCAGAACACCGGCGTTACTGTCGCTACAGCATATCCTGTAGAAGATGCAGAAACTTTTACAGACACTACCGGACTGGAGTTTAAATCTACTATTGCAGAGATCGGCTACGACTGGAAAGCATACAATTTTGCTGAAAACAAATATGTAATCGAAGACTCTACCGTATACTTTGTTAAAGATAAAGCCGGCAGCCTATGGAAAATGATCATGAGAGGATATTCTTCTCCTACTGCTGAAATGTCTTTCACTAAAGAAAAGCTGAATGTATCCACGGGTATTGTTGACAGAGCTAACGGTATCAAAGCATCTTTAGCGGTTTACCCTAACCCTGCGGTTAACGGCAGAACCACTATTGCATATGATGTACAGCAATCCTTCAGCAACCTGACGCTGGAAGTGATCGACCTTTCCGGCAGAACAGTTTTCTCTAAGATACTGCCTGCTCCATCAGGATTACAGACATACAGCTTATCTACTGATAACCTGTCATCCGGATTATATGTAGTGAGAGTAGGCGTGAATGGCCAAGGTGCTGCACAGAAATTGATCGTACGATAAGCGAATAAAGATCATGAGAACGAGAAACGTAATTTTATCATTGGTGGCGGCGGTATTACTGGCGGTATCCTGTAAGCAGAAGCAAGAGGCTCCGGAGTCCATTATCGGACCAGAGACGAAAGTTGTAACCTTAAACGGTACCCTGACCGAGGTTGTCTGCGCGCTGGGATTTGAATCTAATCTGGTGGGAGTGGATGTGACCAGCACTTATCCTGCCTCGGTCCTGTCCCTGCCTAAAGCAGGACATACCCGGAGCATCACTGCTGAAGGTCTGCTGTCCATGAACCCGGAAGTGGTTCTGGCAATAGACGGAGAGATCAATCCTGAAATGAAGCAGCAGCTGTCAGCAGCAGGTGTGAAACTGTACCTGTTTCCGGCAGCCTATAATGTTGAAGAGGCTGATCACCTGATCCAGACGCTGGCAGATACTTTGGGCGTATCGGATAAGGCCGCTGCGATCAAGGAAGATATCGCGTCGAAGCTGGCACGTGTACAACCTATCGAGCCACAGCCGAAAGTCTTGTTCATATATGCCCGCGGCGCAGGTATGCTGATGGTAGCCGGCGAGAAGACGGCCCTGAACAATGTGATTAAGCTGGCCGGCGCTCAGAATGCCGTAGGCGGTTTTGAAGACTTCAAGCCGCTTTCCCCGGAAGTGCTGGTGGAAGCCAACCCTGATATCATATTATTGTTTGATTCCGGGATACAAAGCCTGGAAGGAGAAAAAGGCCTGTTGGCAGTTCCTGGTCTGGCACAAACCAATGCCGGAAAGAATAAAGCGTTCATCTCCATGGACGGACAATATTTGTCCGGATTCGGCCCGAGACTGGGAGATGCTGTTCTGGAACTTAACCAAAAAATACTGGCTTTGACCGCTCCTAAGTAATGCAGAAAAAACTTTCGATAATAACAGTCACACTTATCGTGCTGCTGGTTATAACTGCCATCCTGGCGATTACAACAGGCTCAGTCGCGATCAGTGTGGCTGAATTATATCAGAGTCTCTTATATAAGACCGGGCTTAGCCCGGTCTCTTCTACTTTCAAGGTAGATGCCATCATCTGGGGCATACGCTTACCCAGGGTATTGATGAGCCTTGCTGTAGGAGGTGTGATGGGGATATGCGGTGCCGCCATGCAGGGATTGTTCAGGAATCCGCTGGCCGATCCGTCGATTATAGGAATATCAGCCGGCGCCTCACTGGCGGCGGCTTTTGTAATTGTGCTGGGCGGAACAGTCCTGGCTGCATACGGCATATATGTACAGATCTCCGCACTCTCTTTGGCAACCTTTCTCGGTGCGGTATTGGCGACAGGGTTGATCTTTACGCTTTCTGTTAGCCAGGGCAAGGCTATTGTCTCGTCCATGCTGCTGACAGGTATCGCTATCAATGCCTTCTCTATGGCTTTTGTCGGTCTTCTTACCTATCTGTCTTCGGATATTCAGCTGAGAACGCTGACTTTCTGGACGCTCGGAAGCCTGGGTGGAGCCAACTGGAAAGGAACGACCCTGATGTGTATTGTCTTTCTTATCGTCTTCTTCGGTTTGCGTAGCCAGTACAAATCTCTGAACCTGTTGGCACTGGGAGAAAGCGAAGCCCGTTATTTAGGCATTTCTACAGAATCACTGAAGAGAAGGGTATTGATATTTACGGCCCTGGGAGTGGGTGTATCCGTAGCCTTATGTGGGATGATCAGCTTTGTAGGACTTGTCGTTCCGCACCTGGTAAGATTATCGGGCAGCTCTGACAACAGGTTCGTTCTGCCGGTCTCTGCTATCGGTGGCGCATTGCTGCTTTGTGCGGGAGACTTATTGTCCAGGGTGCTGGCGCCGCCTACAGAAGTGCCTATCGGAGTTATAACGGCCCTGATCGGCTCACCTTTTTTTCTGTTCCTGTTACACCAACAAAAAAAGAAAAATCTCGCTATCTGATGCTGAGCGTAAAAGATATATCATTTTCAGTGGGAGACCGGGCATTGCTCAGCGGGTTGAATTTTGAAGCAACCCCTGGTGAGTTTATTGCCATACTGGGACCAAACGGCGCCGGTAAGTCTACTCTTATGAAACTGATCGGAGGACAGCTGGAAGCAGCAGCGGGAGAAATATCCTGGAGAGATCAGGATGTCAGGAAAGGCTGTCAGAAAACTTTGGCCAGGCAGCGGGCTGTACTCACACAACATACGCAGGTCGCTTTTGACTTTTCCGTTGAGTCTATTGTCCTGATGGGGCGTTATCCGCATTTTAGAAATGCACCCGGAAGACAGGATGAGATAGCTGTCTGTCAGGCACTTTCAGACACAGATATGACCTCTTATTCTGAAAGGAATATCCAGACGCTTTCAGGTGGGGAGCAGCAACGGACACATATTTCAAGGGTTCTTGCTCAGCTGTTTGAAGAAGAGCAACAGAACGATGCCAAACTGCTGCTGCTGGATGAACCGTTGAACAATCTGGATATACGTCATCAGCACAATATTCTCCAGTATTCAGCAGGGTATTCGCAGAAAGGAAATGTAGTGTTAGCGGTGCTGCACGATATCAATATGGCAGCTATGTATGCCCACAAAGTTTTACTGATGAAACAAGGACGGCTTCTGGCATTCGGGACACCGCATGAAGTATTGACAGATCAGTTGCTGACAACATGCTATGATTTTCCTGCCCGGGTTACCAGGAACCCGTTTCACAATATTCCGCAGGTCCATTTCGGATGTCCCGTAGCGCCTGCCGGAGAGCACTCTATTCTATCAACATCAAAATCCGCAATGATATGAGTACATCAACTTTAACGTTAAAAGAACAGTGGGCGCAGCTCAAAGAAGAACGTCCGCATTTAAGAATCCGGAACGCAGCAGAAATACTCCATACTACTGAGGTGGCGCTGCTGGCTACTCAGATAGATGATATAGCTGATAACGGAGAGAATAAGGTCATTCGCCTGAGGCCGGAATTCATCAATATCCTGAAAGAGATTGAAAGCCTGGGTCATGTTATGGCGTTGACCCGTAACGATAATGTCGTGCATGAACGCAAAGGAACTTACCTGAACGGTGAATTCAATAATGCGCATGTAGGCTTATTTGTCGGAGAAGATATTGACCTGAGGATATTCTTTGCTTCCTGGGCGAGTGCATTTGCTGTTCAGGAGAGCCTGAAGGACAAGCCTCGGTACAGCATCCAGTTCTTTGCCAATGACGGTGAGGCGATCCATAAGATTTACCTGACTCCTAAGAGCAATGAAGAAGCGTATCACGCACTTGTAGAGAAATATAAGTCTGAAGACCAGACCCCAAGCCAGGAATATTCTCCTGCAAAACCAAGAGTAACAGAAGAAACTCCGGATGCGGAGATCGATGCCGAAGCTTTCAAAAAAGAATGGCTGGCGCTGAAAGATACGCATGAGTTCTTCGGTATGCTGAGAAAATATAAGCTTTCCCGTATCCAGGCATTGAGACTGGCTCCGGAAGGTAACTACGCTGTTCCTGTTTCCAACGATGCTTTGAGAAAAGTGATCACAAAAGCAGCGGAGAGAGAAACGCCGATCATGGTTTTCGTAGGCAATAAAGGAATGATCCAGATCCACACAGGTCCGGTAAAAAAATTGCTGGATCACGAAGGATGGTTCAATGTCCTGGACCCTGAGTTCAACCTGCATGTGAAAGAAGCCGGTATCGCTCAAAGTTGGGTGGTTCGTAAGGCCGCAGAAGGAGATATCGTGACAGCGCTTGAATGCTTTGATGAGAACGGTGAGATCATCGTTCAGCTGTTCGGTAAGAGAAAACCGGGCATCCCTGAATTACAGGAGTGGAGAGATATCGTCGCTGAAGTAGAAAGCGAACTCAAATTATAAGTACAAAAATTCAGGCCTCTTCTGCCGGTGCGGAAGAGGCCATTTCTAATAGACAACAAGTCAAAGACCGGTTACCAGGCAATAATTTATGGAAACTACCTGCAGAAGAATATGGATGATGGTATTGTGTATGCTCCCTCTGGGATTGGGTGCACAGACTATTTCGGTATTCGGCCAGCCCGATAATGCACCGCTTGCATCCGTGCACATTCACGTGACCTTGCTGGACGGAGCTGGTAAAAGTACCTATTTCATTACCAATGAAAAAGGTTCTGTAACCTTGCCGGAAAATTATCGTGATCAGAAGATTGCGCTGACGGCCTCGTATCTCGGGTTCAATAATTATACGGATACGCTGGTTTTTGATAAGGATATTTCCATTTACCTGGAAGAAGGAAGCGGCTTCCTGGATGAGGTCGTGGTGACGGCGCAATATGCCCCTGCTACGGTCAGCCAGAGCGTACACAAGATCAGGGTGATCGATAGCCGGCGGATCAAAGAAATGGCAGCTGTCAATCTCAAAGATGTGCTGAACTATGAATTGAATATCCGTCTGTCACAGGATAATATCCTCGGTTCAAGCATGAGCATGCAGGGTATCAGCGGGGAAAATGTGAAGATCATGATCGATGGCGTGCCGATGATCGGCCGGCAGAACGGAAATATTGATCTGAGCCAGATCAACCTTTATGATGTAGAAAGAATAGAAATAGTAGAAGGCCCGTTATCTGTGAACTACGGAACCAATGCGCTGGCCGGAACGATCAACATTATTACCAAGAAAAAATCAGCGAACACTACCGATATAACAGTAGATGCCTATCATGAGAACATAGGAACCTATAACATCAGTGGTAATGTCGCTTTCAGAATAAAAGAAAAACACCGCCTCAGCTTTTCAGGAGGAAGAAATTTCTTCGACGGTTGGGTAGACGGCGACGGCTGGTGGGCAGATCAGAGGCAGCGTTATGCAGACAGCTCCCGGTATAAATCCTGGAAACCAAGGATACAGTACTACGGAAGAGCGCAGTACAATGTAGAGATCAAAGATTTCCTGTTGGGATATAAGGGAGAGATCTTCAAGGAAACCATTATCAACAGAGGGCTGCCGAGAGCGCCGTATAATGAAACAACCTTTGACGATTATTACCATACTTTGCGGAGCGATCACTCTGTTTACGGAAACGGGAAAATCGGGAAGAATCTTTACCTGCAGTTCACTTCCGGGTATAATTATTACCAGAGAATAAAAAATACCTATTATAAGGATCTCACCACCCTGAACGAGGAATTGACAGCTAATGCGGAAGATCAGGATACCAGTGTATTCAACCAGTGGATGACCAGAGCCTCCATTGCCTCCAAAAAGGAAAATGCGATCATTAATTATGAAGCAGGTATCGATATCAATTACGAGAATGCGATCGGTATCAGGATAGAAGAGGGCAAAAAATCCATGGGAGATTTTGCAGCATTCGCTACAGCAGAGATCCGCCCTGTAAAAGGTCTGAATATCCGTCCGGGATTAAGGCTCGCTTACAATACGGCCTACAAAGCACCGCCGGTACCTTCATTGAACATAAAATACAGCATCAGGGATTTTGATTTCAGGATATCTTATGCCTATGGCTTCAGAGCGCCTTCCCTGAAAGAGCTTTACTTTGAATTTGTCGATATCAACCATAATATCACCGGTCAGTCCAATCTGAAAGCAGAATACTCACATAACTATACTGCGAATATCCAGTACAAGAAGTGGGTGAAGCATACTATGTACAGAACGGAGTTGTCTGTTTTCTACAACGACATCCGGAATATGATCTCATTGGCTCAGGTTCAGGGTGTAGAATACACCTACATGAATGTCGGGAAATTCAAAACCGTTGGCGGAGGTATTCAGCAATCCGTTCAATGGAAGTGGGTCAATGCACAGGCCGGTTTCAATTATACCGGAAGATATAATGAGATCAGCGAGTCTACGGATGCCGCAGCATTCAGCTTTACACCGGAAGTGAACACCCGCCTCACGCTTACCTGGGAGAAAGCGGGACTGAGCGGTTCGGTCTTTTATAAGTACCAGGGAAAATTACCTAACTTGATAGCAGACAGTGAAGGCAAGATCATAGAAGGATATATAGATGGTTATCATATGGCAGATGTGACGCTGACCAAGACTTTCTGGAAAAAGCGGTTGGCAGCCAGCATCGGGTGCAAGAACCTGGCAGGTGTTAAAACCATTGCTTCCGCACAGACCAGTTCGGGAGGCGCTCATTCTTCAGGAGGATCTTCCGTTCCGGTAGGTATGGGGCGGGTAGGCTTTGTAAAACTGACTTTTAATTTCAGTAAATAAAAGCGGTCAGTAAGGATTAAGCTAAAGACGGAATGATGAAACTTACAGTTTTTAAAATAAACAGAATACTGCTCCTGTTTTCAGCAGTGCTCACATTGGTGGCCTGTGAAAAGGAAGAGCTCCCGATTGATCCGGTTGACCGGGGAGAAGTGAAGACGCTCCAGGTTGAGATGGGCAATACATATGGAACACAGCTCTGGGTAGACCTGGAATCCGGGTCAGTGGTAGCTTCTCAGAGCCGTACCTCATGGGATATCGCTTTTGAAGGCAGCGGAGAAAATGGATTTGTATTCCTGAACGGAGCAAAATTTGTTAAAGCGGCCTTGAGTGACAAATCCTGGGAAGAAACCAAATCTACTTCCGGGCTGCAATTCAATATCGACCGGTCCAACGGAAGAACAGACAGCCTCGCGATCGGCGACTGGCAGAAGCACAGGAAGATCATCGTGATCGACCGCGGATTTGATGATAACAGCGCGCTGCTGGGTGCTGTAAAAATGGAGCTGATCTCTTTAGAAAACGGAGTTTACACTTTCCGGTATGCCAAGCTGAATGGTACAGAGGAGAGAACGGCGACTGTTCCCGTGGATAGCCGCTACAATATGCTGATGTATTCTTTTACCACCCATGCACTGGTAACCAACCAGCCGCAGAAAGACCAATATGATCTTTTCTTCAGCCAGTATTCTACTATATTATATGAAACAGGGTCCACTGTTCCGGTAGATTACCTGGTGAATGGAGTTTTGCTGAATCCGGCCAATGTTAGCGGACTATATGTTAAAGAATACACTTTTGAGCAATTGACCCGGGAGATCGTGGAATCGCTCACTTTATCTACGGATCTGGATGTGATCGGGTACAACTGGAAAGCATACAATTTTGATTCGGGAACTTATGTAGTAGATCCGGTAAAAACCTATGTCGTAAAAAACAGGAAAGGATTCTTTTACAAGCTCCATTTTATAGATTTCTACAACACAAAGGGAGAAAAAGGTGCTCCCAAAATGGAATATCAGCGGTTATAAATTTACCCATATCAGGAAAGGCGGATTCTAATGTGGATCCGAAGGGCAGATCTTCCGTCCTTTAGTTAATAAGAGTTTGTATTGAGGTCAGTGATTATGCTCTCAGTTTCTTCCCTTTCAGCTCTTTCATAGCTTTGGAAAGTCCTTCCAGTGTCATGGGGAACATTCTCTCAGGAAAGACCTCCTGTATGATCTTAATGCTTTGCGTTCCCGCCCAGTAATATTCCCCGGTCGGATTCAGCCAGACGGTGTAAGGAAAGTGCGCTTTGATGCGCTTCAGCCAGGCAATGCCGCTTTCGTCATTATAGTGTTCTATGCTGCCACCTGTATGCGTGAGTTCATAAGGAGCCATGGTGGCATCCCCGACAATGATCACCCGGTAATCTCCGTTGAATTTATTCAGGACTTCCAGTGTAGGGATCTTCTCCTCCCATCTCAGGAGATTACTTTTCCAGACGGATTCATAGATGCAGTTGTGGAAGTAATAGAATTCCAGGTGCTTGAACTCGGATTTTGCGGCGGAGAACATCTGAGAACAGAGTTCAACATGCGGGTCCATCGATCCGCCTACATCAAAGAACAGCAACACTTTTACCCTGTTCTTCCGGGAAGCCTGCATGGCAATATCTATATAGCCCGCGTTTTTACAGGTCTTATCTATTGTGGCAGGCAGGTCCAGCTCTTCTTCCAGCCCTTCCCTGGTCAGGATGCGCAACCTCCGCAATGCCATCTTAATATTCCTGGTATTGAGCTCCAGGTCATCGGAATAATCTTTAAACTGCCTCTTTTCCCAGATCTTGACCGCACTTCTTTGTCCGCCTGAGCCGCCGATCCTGACCCCTTGCGGATTATAGCCGCCATGACCGAATGGAGATGTTCCTCCGGTTCCTATCCAGGTATTGCCACCCTGGTGCCGCTCCTTCTGCTCCTGGAGCAGTTCTTCCAACCTTTTCATGAGGGCATCCAGACCGCCCATCGCCTCGATCATCTTCTTTTCTTCCTCCGTAAACATCCTGTCTAGTTCCTTTCTGAGCCAGTCTTCAGGGATTTCCTGCCGGGCAGCTTCAGAGATGAATTGTGTTCCTTTAAAATAATTGGAAAAAAGAATATCGAACCTGTCCAGGTATTGTTCATGCTTGATCAGGATGGTTTTGCACAGGAAATAAAACTCATCCACGGAATAATTGGCCACTCCCTTTTTGAGCGCTTCCAGTAAAGAAAGGTACTCCTGTATGGAAACCGGTAAACCTTCTTTTTTCAGTAAAAGGAAGAAATCTAGGAACATACAGCGAAATTAAGCGAAATCACCTGCTTTTGAGAGAATTTGTTGGGGATAACTGCTCTTGCCATTTTAATAAGGCTGCTGCTTACAAGAAAAGATATAAACGTAAATCATTTGTATTCCTGTAATTGTGCTCAATAACATGTCTTTCCAACTAATCCGGTATTCTTATATTGATTATAATTTGCTTTTATAATACCGGAAATGTTTTATTATTGCAAAATGTACGATATTTCCTCTTGCAAGAATAACGTTTTCAATATGACAAAAGTAAGAGTTTAGCAGAGAAAAATATTAAATATTAATACAAATGTTATACGTTGAAAAACGGGAGATCACTATTAACAGCGACGAAACAACAGCATGAAAAGATATTATTTATTCCTGATCGCTATCTGTCTGGTAACATTAACAATGAGTTGCTCGAAATCTCCATCAGAGCCTGATGATTGCAGTATTGTCTTCACAGTAAGGTTTTTGGATAAGAATAGTGGAGAAGATATTGTATCGAGGGATACAGCCGGTATAAATTTTTCGAAGTCTCTTAAAATTATCAGCTATGTAAAATTTGGAGAAACTCTGGCTGTAAATGAGCGGGAAATGGATGTTCAAAGAACATTCCGGGATGGGTTTACATATTTCAGCTTTTTAAGTAGTGCATATGATATCTGTGCCCAGAGCATATATTCAAAACCGACAGAAGATAAATATATCATCAACTATGAAAAAGGGGGACAATCTGATTCTATAGTAGTGAGGCTAGAAAAGATCAATACTGATTTTGTTACCTCATATTACTTAAATGGTTACCTGATAGAGACGACAAGAAATACAAAAGCTCATCATACAAATCTAAGGTTGTCCATAGACATCAGAAAATAACCCTCATGAGAGTAGCTTTGCACAGCCTGATTGTGCCACAGAAGATGCCGACTCAGCCATTGTTGTAAATTTTCCTTGGTATGGAAATAATGAATGGCTCAATAGTTTTATCGACAGTATAGAAACGTCTTTTAATTGTACCAATTGCAGGCGAGCGGACGGGTTAAGCAAAACACTATATCAGATACCTATCAATGCAATAGTATATGACCATGCAGATTATCCCAATCTTTCAAACGAACAGGTAGAGCAATACATTAGGGGCGTAAATAAGATCTTCAAGGATAACGGTGTTCTGATACAGTTTTACCTGAAATGTTCAGTAAAAAGGATGGGGAATAGCAATCGGGGCCTACATAGGCAACATGATAGAAAACAACAATGCTAATATATTTGATCAATCAAATGTAAATCATTAGTATTTCAATAATTGCGATAAACAGTAAGTATTTACGACTGATCCATTGCGCTGATATTTATTATAATTTGCTTATATAATGTTTAAAATGTTTTATTATTGCAGAATGTACGCTATTGTTTCTCATAATAACGCTCTTTACAAAGCGTGCAAAAAAAGAAATTGACAGGATAAAATCAAGCTGTAATACAAATGTAATATGTATAAAACTGAGGCCTATTATTAATAAGCAAATAAAAATCGTTCCTGGTATTTTAGAAAGCATGATACCGGATCGCCCTTGCCCTATTGCAGCATAAACCATTTTAATGAAACACAGTAAATAGACAAAATACAACAGCATGAAAAGACATTATTTATTCCTGATTACCATTTGTTTGATGACATTAGCAATCAGTTGTTCAAAACCTACTATAGAACCTCTGGATTGCAGGATTAATTATACCATAAGATTTTTAGATAAAGACACCGGAGAGGATATCATATCGAGGGATGCATCTGGTATAAGCTTTTGGGAAGCTCTCGAATTTATCAACTATGTGAAATTTGGAGAAGCTATAGCGGTAAATGGTAAAGAGAAAACTGCTCAAAAAACATATAAAGAAGGATTTACGTATCTATTCTTTTCAAGTAGTGCTCTTGACATATGTGTGCAAAGGACATATTTAAATGTAACTGAAGATAAATATATTATCAGCTATACAGAAGGTCTTCAACCTGATTCGATAATAGTCAGACTGGAAAAGATCAATGCTGAGTTTTTGATTTCTTATTATTTGAATGATTCCTTGGTAGAGACGATTAACACTACAAAAGGGTATGATACAGATTTAAAACTACCGGTCATAGACATCAGAAAATAACCTTCATGAGAGTAGCTTTGAAATTATTGATATGCTGTTTAAGCATGTCAATAGTAAAGGTGGCTTATGCTACAGAAGATGATATTTGTGGAACAGAAAGCCTGGATTCTGCCACATTTGTTAGCTTACCTTGGATCGGTAATAACCAGTTGCTTTTAGACCTGGTGGATTCAGTAGAAAACAGTTGTCCGGTGTGCAGAACTGCAGATGATGGATTGAGCAATACAAAATTTCAGGTGCCTGTCAAAGCTGTCGTATTTTATAACGATATCTATCCGGTAGCGACGGATGACCAGATACAGCAATATATCAGGGAAGTCAACAGGATATTTGAAAATAATGGTGTGCGCATCCATTTTTATCTTGTCTGTGAGATCTCAAGATATCATTCTATCAATGCCTATATTGATAGTGAATCGAAGAAAAATTATGTCCTGGGCAGTTTTTTATATCCAGATGCCATCACTGTTCATTTTGTACACAGTAGGCATGGACAAGCTCCGGGTAGTGCATTATTGCCGTATAAGTGGGGGGATAAGTATAGTTGTTATATCATAACAGAAGGGAAATATGATGATAACCATGCTAATTCCCTGGCTCATGAATTAGGACATACACTCGGACTATTGCATACCCATGATAAAGGAAGGTATAGTTCTAAGGATAATGCTGAGTGCAATAAGTGTAACCAGGAGAGTGTCAATAAATCCAGAACCCAGGAATGGTATTGCTTGTTTTCCTCCGGTAAAAAATGTGAAGTCAATGCAGATGGTTTGTGTGATACGGATGCAGATCCAAAATGGAATAATGCTCACGGAAATGTTATTAATTGCAATTCCTGGAATTATTTTGGAGAAGACTCTGATTATGAAAAAGATAATTACGGTGATATCTGGGGGAATTTAGGGAACAATAATGCTATGAGGAATATTATGTCATATTCCCTTACTAGTTGTAGAACAGATTTCACACCTATGCAACGGGGCGTTATGTACAGAGGTGTGATGAAAAGTGGTCTGGCCAGCTTGCAGAATAACTCTTCCCGGTTCCAGTTCAATGAAGACCTGGATGCTTATGAGCCGGACAATTACTGGTTTGGAGAAGGATATTCTTTTATGGGAAATAAGATAGAGTTGAATGCCCGTCAGTACCATACATTCCACCTGACCAATAGCAGCACGAATACCTGGACGGCTTGTGATGTAGATTGGATATATTTTCAGGTACTGAGCAACAAAACACATATTATTAAAACCTGGGAGGTACCGGGGGAACCGAAGCCGGATACGAAGATAGAGCTGTACAGCGTGAATTTTTCCACCGGTAATCTGAGCCACATAGTTACAAATGATGATATCAGTGCTTCCGATAAATTTTCCAGGATCAGCAGGACCCTGGCTCCAGGTTATTATGCCGTTAAAGTGACCAATAATATTACTGATGTAAACGACAGCAGAAGCAAAGGTCACTATTACCTGGGAATCTATGATTGTTATGACAAGCAGGATATCTACCTGGATGTTCCGGCTTTCGTCTGTGATCAGTTAGAGACCGCTACGATCCTGAACGTTCCGGCCGGTCCTGCATATAGTGTGCAGTGGACAGCAGATAATCTTATCATTTCCGGAAGCACTATCGGATCCTCTGTCCAGTTTTACAGGAATCCGCTTTCTCCCGGAACCGGTAAGCTGAAGGCTACCGTCACAGCTGCCAGCGGTTGTCAGAACTATATTTTAGAAAAAGAGGTAAACACCCGCAAGCCTGTTCTCTTCTCCTCTCCTTTCGGCATCAGCAGCACCTGCGATTTTGGCCTGGAGACCGGATATCCTATTCAACTGGAAGCAGGAACGCAGGCGACATTCTCCGTTACTTACCTGGACGCTGAGGCTCACGGGGTTGTTGACGTGGAATGGGATTTCAGTTGTGGTAATATCATTAGTCAGCAGCTTTTTAATACCGCTCTCGGGTTGCGGTCTGATCTGAGAGTATATGTCCATTCGGGGTATTGCGGTGAGCTGAAGGCAAGACCTGTGAATAGTTGCGGTGAAAAAGGAGCCTGGAAAGTGAAGGATGTACAGCATTCCACGATGCCTTGCACTGGTTGGGGATTGATGGTATCGCCTAATCCGTCGCAATCGGAGCTTACCTATGAGATCAGGGCAAATGGTGAAGCCGCACAGAAATTCTCTCTTGCAGATGTTCCGGTGCAGATTGTGATCACAGACCAGATGGGCAATGTGAAGTACCAGCAGCAAAAACAATACAGCGAAAATACAATAGACGTAAGCGGTCTGTTGCCAGGCATATATAACATTACTGCCGTTATTGACGGGCAGGTACTGAACAGCCGGTTCACCAGGATGAGATAATACTGCCGGATTACTTTTTTATCAAAGTGAAGATGGCTGAATGCGTGCAGCAGATTGTCCTTCAACCGATAAATTATATAGTTATGGTTTTTTCAATTATCATTACCCTCTGAAAGAATTTAAATCATATATGTCATGAATAGATGGCTCTTATTACTACTTGCCTGTTTTGGGACAACTGCAGCCATGGCGCAGGATCTGATCGTATTGAGATCAGGAACGACTCTCAAAGTCAATATCCTGAGGTCCAGTCCGCAGACAGTAGAGTATAAGCAACCGGAGATCTATGGAGATTCGGTTTTGTCAAAAGAAAAGAAAGAGATCCTGGCGCTTGTATTTGAAAGTGGCTATACGGAAGTGGTCAGCTCCGGTTTCGAAAGTGCGGGGAAGAACAAGGATATAGAGCATCCTGTCAATAAATTCTCTTTTGATGCATTCGGATTCCTGGGGAAAGAGTTTTACCTGCAATATGAAAGGCTGCTGGCGAATGGCGCGATTGCGGTCAGGGTGCCTTTGGGGATCAACTATAATTTTAATCCGGATGTCTTCAACTACTTTATCTTCAGGAACAGGTATACCCTGGAATATGATTATCCGAATGGGAGCCCATACACTTACTATTCTGAGAAAAGCGGGATCGGTATACATTCCGGCGCAAGCGTAGTGGTGTTTTTTAATGGTTCGAAAAAAGTCAGGGGATATCTGGCTCCCGGTGTAATGGTAGGACTGGTCAACAGGAAGTATGATATCATCCGGTCGGGTTCCAATGAGCACTATATTATCGGGGAGAAATCCAACACCTCCATGCTGCTGGCAACAGATGTAAAGCTAGGCTTCAGCGTCATGACAGCATCTAAAGTATCTGTTGCGCTGGAAACAGGCGGAGGATATGGCGCTCTGATCCAGAAAGATACCGAAAGCCAGCGAATGGGGATCTGGAGATTATCGGTCCTGGTGGGTTATAGCTGGAATAAGAAAAAGCAGACTAAAGAATTGTAACCTATATTCCCCGTTGTCTCAAAGCCTCATATAATAAAACGGCCGCAGTATTAGAGACATTCAGGGAGTCGTTTTTACCCCGCATCGGTAAAATAATATTCTGGTCGGATACCGTTTCCCAGATGGGGTCTACACCTGTAGCCTCTGTTCCCAGCACGATAGCAGAAGGATCGACCAGGTCAGCCTGGATATAAGTGACCGAAGCTTTGAGAGAAGTGGTATAGATCCGGATACCTCTTTCTTTAAGCCAGGATAAGGTAGAATGCCTGTCAGCAACAGCGATGGGAACACCGAAAACACAGCCTACGCTCGAACGGATAACATTGGGATTATAAACATCTGTAGCCGTATCGCAGCAGATCACGGCATCCGCACCGGTCGCATCCGCAGTACGGATCATAGCGCCGAGATTTCCGGGTTTTTCAACGCCGTCGATGACCAGTATCAGGGGATGAGCGCCCGGTTGAAGATCTTCCAGTCGGTGCTCCCTGGATTCAGCAATGGCGATAGCGCCGGAAGTGACACCCCTGTAAGCCAGCTTGTCAAAGATATCCCTGAAGACCAGGACACTTTCAGGTCTGCCCTCGGGCCATATCTCATCGATCTCTTTCTTGTAGGTAGATCCGTCCCGGACGAACAACTGGCGGATATAATAGCCTGCCGCTCTGGCCATCAGGATCTCTTTCCATCCGTCGATCACAAACTGTCCGGTCTCTTTCCGCTCCCGCGATTTTTCCATCAGGAGCCGGAGCTCCTTGATCCTGGGATTCTGAAGACTGCTGATCGCAAACGACATAACGGCTGATTATCTGTCAAAGGTACTGATTCACCTGGAAATGAACAGGATTCCTTTAACGGGCGCGTCCCTGCGGGCCAGGTGTTCCGTTTGTAGTCCTCCCGCTCTGGCCATAGCGGATGCGGGCTACCACTTCACCCCTTCGCGCGGAGTATCTGCATTATATTGCTGCTAAAATTTCTTGTTTTAACAATTATATTTAGCTGAAAGTAATTAACTATTTTTGGTTAAAACACAGAAATGAAACACCGCTTATCCTTGTTTTTATTGATCCTGGGTATGATCGGAGCTTATACTCATGTACATGCACAGGAGATCCTGGTCGGAAATTAGGAAAATATTACGGTTCAGCTGCAGAAGAAAAGGATAATCGCAAAAGCCAGGTCCAACAATAATGTGGACGCGATCGCTTACAATGGCAGGTATTATATGAGTTGCCGCTCTGCTCCTACCCATTTCCCTTCTAAAAAAACCAGGCTGTATGTGTTGAGCTCTGCAGATATGAAGAACTGGCAGGTAGAGCAGGAGTATGCATTAGGCTGCGATATCCGCGAACCTCGTTTCACGATACAGCAGGATAGCCTGTATCTCTATTTCTTCACGGGCAGCAAGCATTGGTATGAATTCAAACCCAGAGAATTGCTGGTTGCTGCCAGCAAAGGTGACGGATCCTGGACCACGCTTGCTTCCACAGGATTGGACGGATATGTTCCATGGAGAATCCGCCGGAAAGATGATACCCTTTATATGTCGGCTTATTATGGTGTGAACCTGTACAACAAGTCTCACAAAGGAGACCTCCGGTTATTTGTCAGTACAGACGGGCGGTCCTGGACACCTTTATCTGAAGAGCCGCAGGTAAGTGAGGCTACTGCTGAAGAAGGCGAATTCATTTTTGATCGGCATGGTAATTTATACGGAACCGTAAGGCTGGAAAGCACCGGCTCTCTGATCGTCCGGGCAGATGCAGGTAATATAGCGAAATGGCAGTATAAGCGGTCTAAGTTCAAGTATGACAGCGCGCTGCTGTTCGAGCACAAAGAGGAGCTGTACCTGATCGCCCGGAGAAATGTACCCGGAGAAGTAGACCGGAGCAAACCCTGGCTGGGTCAGAATTTCAGGCGATTGCTGAACCTTGCCAAATATTCTCTTTCCAGCAAAAGGACAGCCTTATATAAAATCGATAAGCAGAACCTGGAGGTCATACACCTCATGGACTTTCCGAGCACCGGAGACAATGCATTTCCCGCTATAGTAAAGCTTTCGGAAAATCAGTATGGCGTCTTCAATTACTCCAGTGATATAGAGGAACATAACAAGATCTGGATAGAAGGCCAGGTAGGCAAGACCTATCTTTATTACAGCACCCTTACTTTCCGTTAAGGTCCGGGAAATCGCTCAAAAAGCAGCAGCAGCCATATCATCTTATCAGTAATTGACTAAATTCATAGTCATGAGTATTATAAGATGTCAATGGTGCGAAGGGATCGATATATATGAGCGGTATCACGATGAAGAATGGGGTGTGCCGGTGTATGATGATAAGATTTTCTTCGAGTTTCTGATACTGGAAGGCGCCCAGGCGGGATTGAGCTGGCTCACGGTCCTGCGCAAGCGGGAAGGTTACAGGGCGGCCTTTGCGGATTTCGATTACCGGCAGGTGGCGCGCTTCGATGAGGCTAAAATGGAAGCATTGATGCAAGATGCCGGCATTGTAAGAAACCGTCTGAAGATCCGGTCCGCTGTCATCAATGCTCAGAAATTTATAGAAGTGCAGGAAGAATTCGGTTCTTTTTCTGATTATATATGGAGTTTTGTTGACCATCAGCCGGTGAATAACGCTTTCAGTTCCATGTCAGAAGTGCCTGCCAAAACACCTTTATCAGACCGGATCAGCAAAGACCTGGCAAAAAGAGGGTTCAAATTTGTGGGCAGCACGATCATCTATGCCTTTTTACAGGCGACCGGCCTGGTAAATGATCATTTTACCTACTGTCACAGGTATGCAGCCTCCGTTTAAGATCGTGATGACCGATCTTCAGGCTCAGTACCGGAGGCTGAAGCCGGAAATAGACCAGGCCATACAGCATTGCCTGGAAGAGGCACAGTTTATCCGGGGGCGTCCCGTTAAAGATTTTGAGCAGTCGCTGGCTGCATATACAGGCGCGGAATATGTAGTGAGCTGCGGTAACGGTACGGATGCATTGCAGTTAGCCTGTATGGCATTGGATCTCCGGCCCGGAGAGAAGGTCATAGTTCCCGCATTTACCTATATCGCTACGGTGGAGGTCCTGAAGCTGCTGGGATTACAGCCTGTGTATTGCGATGTGGATGAGCGCACTTTTATGCTGACAGCAGAAACCCTGGAGCAGGTATATACCCCGGATTGTAAAGCCGTGATGGTGGTGCATCTTTACGGACAGTGTGCAGAAATGGAAGCCGTCCTGCAGTGGGCGGAGGAGAAGGGTCTGTATATTATAGAGGATAATGCGCAGGCCATAGGCGCTTGTGGACAAATAGCAGGAGAATGGAAGCAGGCCGGCACCATCGGTCATATTGGCACCACTTCTTTTTTCCCGTCTAAAAATCTCGGAGCTTATGGTGACGGAGGAGCCTTATTTACCTCTTCGGAGGCATTGGCCAGGAAGCTGCGGATGATCGCCAATCACGGTCAGTCCAGGAAATATTACCACGATCTGACAGGTGTCAATTCCCGGCTGGATACCCTGCAGGCCGCTATCCTGCAGGTCAAACTGAAATACCTGGATCAGTTCATTGATGCCAGGAGACAGGTGGCGGCGTATTATGATGAGCAGCTGGCAGCTGTTCCGGGATTGCGCATCCCTGAGCGGTCACCTGCCAGTACACATGTATTTCATCAGTATACCCTGACACTGGATGAAGCAGCAGACCGGCCGGCATTGCAATCGTACCTCTCAGCACAGGGAATTCCCAGCGTTGTATATTATCCCCTCCCGGTTTACAGGCAGGAAGCCTACCGCGAATCAATACAATTGCCGGTAACGGAACGACTCTGCCGCACGGTATTGTCGCTGCCTGTGCACACAGAAATGAATGAGGAGCAGATTAATTATATTTGTGGGCATCTAAAAGCTTTCCTGAATGGCTAATGATACCTTTTTTGTCCATCCTGCAGCAATAGTAGATGAAGGAGCCGTCATAGGAACAGGTACAAAGATCTGGCATTTCTCACATGTCATGTCTACGGCGCGATTGGGCAGGCACTGCGTGATCGGTCAGAATGTATTCATAGGCAATAAGGTTGTTGTAGGAGACCGCGTCAAGATCCAGAATAATGTCTCTCTTTATGAAGGAGTGGAATGTGAGGAAGATGTTTTCCTGGGGCCATCCTGTGTGTTCACGAATGTATCTAATCCGCGGAGCTTTATAGAAAGGAAAAGTGAATTCCGGAAGACGCTGGTCAGGAAAGGTGCCAGCATCGGGGCGAATGCCACGGTCATTTGCGGCAATACGATTGGCGCCTATGCGCTGGTCGGGGCAGGAGCAGTAGTGACCAGAGATGTCCCGGACTTTGCGCTGGTCGTGGGAAATCCCGCCAGGCAGAAAGGCTGGATCAGTGCGCACGGCCATCAGCTAAAGTTCAATGACCTCGGGATAGCCTATTGCCCGGAAAGCAACTGGACATACCAGATCCTGAAAGACAGAGTCATCTTATTAGATTCAATTGCCGGATGAAGAGATTTGCCATCATAGGAGTAGCGGGGTTTGTCGCTCCCAGGCACCTTAAAGCCATTAAGGATACCGGCAATATACTGGTGGCTGCCATGGATAAAAGCGATTCGGTAGGTATCCTGGATCAGTATTTTCCCGAAGCAGCCTTCTTTACAGAATTTGAACGGTTTGAAAGATACCTGGCCAGGCTCTGCCGGGAAGGCCAGGGGATTGATTACTTGGTGGTATGTACGCCTAATTATCTGCATGATTCTCATTGCAGGTTTGGCCTGCGGTTAGGGGCGGATGTCATCTGTGAAAAGCCGCTTGTTCTCAACACCTACAATATAGAAGGACTTCTGGTGGCACAGCAGGAAACCGGGAAAAACATTTATACGATCTTACAGCTCCGGCTCAACCCGGATCTGATCGCGCTGCGGCAAAAGATCCGGACAGCGCCTGAAAAGCATTACCGGGTTTCTCTGCAATACATAACACCGAGAGGGCAGTGGTACCGGTATAGCTGGAAAGGAGATACGAGCAAGTCCGGGGGATTAGTAACGAATATCGGCATCCACCTTTTCGATCTTTTGACCTGGCTGTTCGGTGAAGTGAGATCTGCTGAAAAAAAAGAGGAAAGCTTCGATAAAGTCAAAGGTTCGCTGGAGCTGGACCGGGCGTATGTCGAATGGTCGTTGAGCATCGATGCTGCAGATTTACCGGATCCGTCTGTTAAAAGTCTTCGTAAAATGGTGGTCAACGGTGAAGAGATCGCCTTCGACGCCGGATTCGGAGAGTTGCATACCCGAAGCTATGAAGAGATCCTGTCCGGCAGGGGATTTGGGATTGAAGAAACAGTGAATTCTATTGCTATTGTAAGTGTACTGAGACAGTAGTAATTATAAGTAAGTAATTAGCAGATAATAATTTATCTGAATGCTTACCTTAAACAAAGAGATACCTATATTTACCGCGTCAATTAAAAAAAATGCAAGAGAAAACTTTAAATGGAAGATCTGTCCTGATCACAGGAGGAACAGGTTCTTTTGGAAAATGTTTTACTAAGACAATACTTGAAAGATGGCCTGATGTGAAACGGCTGGTAATCTTCTCAAGAGATGAGCAGAAACAGTTTCAGATGGCTCAGGAATTCCCCCAGTCCAAATACCCTATGATCAGGTACTTCATTGGAGATATCAGGGATTTTGACCGGGTAAAGACGGCACTCAACGGAATAGATACCGTTATTCATACAGCAGCCATGAAGCATGTGCACATCGCGGAATATAACCCTAACGAATGCATCAAGACAAATATTCACGGTGCGGAAAACCTTATTCGCGCCTGCCTGGAAACACAGGTCAGGGATGTGGTGGCTTTATCTACAGATAAGGCAGCAGCCCCGATCAATCTTTACGGTGCGACCAAGCTGGCTTCCGATAAATTGTTCATCGCAGCCAACAATATCAAGGGCAGCAGCGATATCCGTTTCTCAGTAGTCCGCTACGGAAACGTGATGGGGTCTAACGGTTCTGTGATGCCCTTCTTCCTGAATAAGAGACCATCCGGTGTATTGCCGATCACCGATCCGACCATGACCCGCTTTAATATCAGCCTGGAAGACGGTGTTGAAATGGTATTGTATGCTTTATTCAATGCGTGGGGCGGAGAGTTGTTTGTCCCTAAGATCCCTTCTTACAGGATTACGGAACTGGCGGAGGCAATCGGTCCGGAATGCGAAAAACCGGTGATCGGTATCCGTCCGGGAGAGAAGATTCATGAAGAGATGATCACCGCATCGGATTCTTTCAATACCTATGATCTGGGCAAATACTATGCGATCTTACCACAGGTGCCTATGTGGAATCTGCAGGAATACATCGGGCATTTCAATGCTGTCAAAGTTCCGGAAGGATTCTGCTATAGCTCCGGTGCCAATACAGAATGGTTAAGCGTAGAGGAATTGCGCAAGCTGATCGTAGAATTTGTAGACCCTACATTTAAGGTATAGATGAAAGCCATTCCTTATGGTCGTCAGCATATTACTCAGGAAGATATTTCTGCTGTAATAGAAGCGCTTCAGTCGGATTATCTGACCCAGGGTCCCAGAATTGCGGAATTTGAAAAGAATTTCTCCGCGTATGTAGGTGCAGATTACTCGGTTGCGGTAGCCAATGGTACGGCAGCCTTGCATCTTGCAGTGTTGGCACTAGGCCTGAGGCCGGGGCAAAAGGTGATCACCACACCTATTACCTTCGCTGCTTCTGCCAATTGCGTAAAATACTGTGGCGGTGAAGTCGTCTTTGCCGATATTGATGCGGAAACCTATCTCATTGACCTGGACCAGGTGGAGCAGATCCTGTCCGCTGCCCGGCCGGGTGAGTTTGCAGGGATCATCCCGGTAGACTTTGCCGGAAGAGCCGTTGACCTGGAAAAGCTCAGGAATATTGCGGATCAGCACGGCCTCTGGATCATTGAGGACGCCTGCCACTCACCGGGAGGTTATTTTATAGACAGCAAAGGAGAGAAACAATTTTGTGGTAATGGCCGCTTCGCAGATCTGGCGGCATTCTCTTTCCATCCTGTCAAGCATATTGCAGCGGGAGAAGGCGGATTGATCTCTACCAACAATAAAGAATTGTACGAAAAGCTCCTGCAGCTTCGGACCCATGGCATCACCAGGGATACGAAAGTCTTCAGCAATACACCTGCTTTTGCATCCGGAGGATCTTCGGAAGAATACCCGGGCTGGTACATGGAAATGCATACGCTGGGATATAATTACAGGATCACTGACTTCCAGGCTGCGTTGGGTAACAGCCAGCTCAAACGGGCGGATCAGGGAATTGAGCGCCGCAGGCAGATAGCAGAGAAATATGAACAGGCCTTTGCCGGGCAACCTTTTATAAAAGGCCAGTCCGGCGTGGTGGAAGGTCATGCGTATCACCTGTATGTGTTGGAGGTGGATAACAGGAAAGCGCTTTACGATCATTTGAAAAGTAAAGGCATATATGGCCAGATCCACTATATTCCCTGCCACCTGATGCCGTATTACAGAGCTCTGGGATCTAAAGAAGGAGACATGCCGAATGCTGAACGGTATTATAAATATTGTATCAGCTTACCGATGTATCCTACCCTGACAGACAAGGAGCAGCAATACGTCATAGATACAATAAAAGGGTTTTATTGATTTCATAATCAGTTGATTATAATATAAGTCCACAACAAGTCGGGCCGCATGCAGCGGATTTGCTTTTTGGGTAAACAAAGTATGCATCGATGAATTGAAAAATGTAGCTTTAATTAAATTTCACAGCATGGATACTATAAAGATGGACAGACCTTTCCTGGTAGGAGAAAAGATATATTTAAGGCCTCTGGATCTGGATGACGTCAATGAAAAATACCTGAACTGGATCAATGACGGAGAAGTGATCAAATTACTGGCAACTGTCCGGCCTACTCCCATGTATCAGCTGGAGAGTTATGTCAAATCTGTTTTGGATAATCCCAACTTTGTATTTTTTGCAATAGTAGAGAAAGAAACCAACAAGCATATCGGAAATGTTAAGCTGGGTCCGATCGATTGGATCAACAGAACAACTAACTACGGATTGATGCTGGGAGATAAAGATAGCTGGGGCAAAGGGTACGCCCAGGAAGCATTCATTTTGTTGCTGAAGTTTGCTTTTGAAAAGCTGAACCTCCACAAGGTATGGGATATGGCTACTGCCTCTAATGCCGCCTCCATCAAAGCTAATCAGAAGGTTGGGTTCCAGATAGAAGGACACCTGAGAAAGCAGCTCTTCAAAAACGGTAAATATGAAGACGGCGTATTGCTGGGATTACTGGCGGAAGATTACTTTAAAAATAAAGAGGCAGCCAAAAGTTAAGAATGACCTCCATGAATCATAAGCTCATTATAGGGACCGTTCAGTTTGGCTTGAACTATGGGATCAATAATCAAACTGGTCAACCTTCAGAGCAAGAGGTATTTGATATACTGAATGAGGCTGCGGCACAAGGCATATCGATACTGGATACCGCAGATGCTTATGGAAATGCAACTGAAATATTAGGCAGGTATAACCGGGAGTTCCCGGGAAAATTTCAGGTTAATACCAAATTCAGGAAAGGCGAAAAGCCCGTGGCAGAACAATTGAATCGTTCCCTGGAGAAGCTGAATATGGAATCCGTTAATGGTTATTTCTATCATAGCTATGCAGATTTTATCAGCTATCCTGAGCTGGTGGATGAATTGCTGGCATTGAAAGACCAGGGACTGATCAGCATGACCGGTCTTTCGGTATATAATAATGCGGAGCTGGAGCAGGCGGTCGGGCATCCCGGTATAGATATGATTCAATTACCTTTCAACCTGCTGGATAACTTCACTTACAGAGGGGCCCTGATCACCGAAGGGAAAAAGAATGGCAAGAATATACAGGTAAGATCTGCATTCCTGCAAGGCCTGTTTTTTATGGATCCTGATCACTCCAAGCCGGCGGTGCAGGCGCTCCGGTCAGAATTATTACAGCTCAGATCGCTTTCCGGACAGTTTGGCCTGACTACGGAAGAGATGGCATTGGGATATTGTCTGCAGCAGGAAGAGATCGATAATGTCTTGATAGGGGTGGATTCCCTTCATCAGCTTAACCTGAACCTCAAAGCGGCGCAGACCAGATTGCCGGAAGAGCTGGTACATGCTATAGACGGTATAAAAGTAGCAGACCCGGATCTGCTGAATGCTTCACTCTGGAAAAACTGAAAAGGTTCACGGCCTAAATAAAGAAAGATTGAAGTGTGCAGGCAATATCCGGTCACATAATAAATTAAAGATCACGGTCGATATTAAGGCATCTCTGATAACCGTAAGATAAAAGTTAATAATTTAGGATAGACTAAATCAGCTCCATGCAAAGCAAGAAAATAGTCATTGTAACTCAGGCAAGGATAGGAAGCTCCCGGTTCCCGGCAAAGGTATTGCAGCCACTGGGCAACGGCAGTCTTTTGTCTACCCACTTGGAACGGTTGAAGCAATCCAGGCTGGCAGACGAGATCATTGTCGCTACCACGGATGAAGAAGAAGCATATAAAATAACAGATATAGCGACGCAGGCCGGCGTTCAAAGCCACAAAGGATCTTTGAATGATGTCTTGGACCGGTTTTACCAGGCTTCAAAAGAGTACCGGCCGGATTATGTGGTGAGGGTCACTTCGGATTGTCCCTTAATAGATCCGCAGCTGGTCGATAAAGTTATTGAGTATACGATCGAACACGGGCTCGATTATGCGTCTAATGTGCTGAAAGAAGAGTTTCCGGATGGTCAGGATGTGGAGGTCTTTACCTTTCATGCCCTGGAAAAAGCCTGGAACGATGCCGTTCTGCAAACAGAAAGAGAACATGTAACCCCTTATATCAGGAATCATTCTTCCTATAATGGCGGAAAATTATTCAAATCAGGTAACTATGATGCCCCGGATAATTATAACCATATTAGAATGACTGTGGATGAACCTGTTGATCTGGAGACGGTCCGCGAGCTTATCCGGGTAATGGGCACAGATAAAGACTGGTTGACGTATACAAAGTATGTAATAGAAAATGCAGACCATTTCGCCAATCAGAAGATCATTAGAAATGAAGGTCTGCTTAAATCCATAAAACAAGATCTAACCATGGGTAAAGGTCAGGAACTCTATAAAAAAGCTAAACAATTGATCCCGGGAGGGACAATGCTGTTGTCAAAAAGACCGGAAATGTTTTTACCGGATCTGTGGCCGTCATATTATTCTAAAACTTCAGGTTGCAGGGTCTGGGATCTTGACGGAAAAGAATATACGGATATGACGCTGATGGGTGTAGGGACCAATACCTTGGGCTACAGCCATCCGGATGTGGATGCGGCGGTGATGCAGGTCGTGAAGAGTGGTAATATGTCTACGCTCAACTGCCCGGAAGAAGTTTACCTGGCTGAAAAGCTGGTAGAATTGAATCCCTGGGCGGATATGGTCCGGTTTGCCAGGAGCGGCGGAGAGATCAACGCGGTAGCGATCCGGATAGCAAGAGCAGCTTCAGGGAGAGACAATGTGGCGATCTGCGGCTATCACGGATGGCATGACTGGTATCTTTCTGTGAACCATAATAATGATTCCAGCGATCTGAGCACCCACCTGCTGCCGGGATTGAGCCCTAACGGAGTGCCGAAAAACCTGAAGAACAGCGTTTATCCGTTCCACTATAACAATTTTGAGGAGCTTGAAGAGATCGTCAATACCCATAATATCGGTGTGATCAAGATGGAAGTAGTCAGGAATATGGGCCCGGAAGACAACTTCCTGCACAAGGTCAGGGAATTGGCTACCCGTAAGAATATTGTGCTGATCTTTGATGAATGTACATCCGGCTTCAGGGAGACCTACGGCGGATTGTACAAGAAATACGGAGTAGAGCCAGATATGGCGGTCTATGGTAAAACTATCGCTAACGGTTATGCGCTGACGGCTGTGGTGGGTAGAAAAGAGATCATGGAAGCGGCGCAGACGACTTTTATCAGTTCTACATTCTGGACGGAAAGGATCGGTCCTGCCGCTGCGCTTAAAACCCTGGAGCTTATGAAAGAATACAGGTCCTGGGAAGTGATCACAGAGACCGGGAACATCGTCAGAAAGGGATGGCAGGAACTGGCAGATGCGCATGGATTGAAGATTGCCATAGCAGGTCTTCCTTCTTTGAGCACCTATAGTTTCAGATCTGATAATGCACAGAAATATAAGACCTTTATTACGCAGGAGATGTTGCAGAAGGGATTCCTGGCCAGCACTAACTTTTATGCGAGCATAGCGCACCGGCAGGAAGATATAGACCGGTATTTCGCAGCACTGGACGGTGTATACAAGACAATAGCGGATTGTGAGAGCGGTGAGAAAGATATCGATCAGCTTTTGCTGGGACCGGTCTCACACGCAGGTTTCTCAAGGTTGAATTAGTAGATAAACCGGGTAGATGGGGGAATACAAGATCCTGAAAAGGCAGGTTTTTACTGATGGAGCGTTCTCTATCGTACCAGTAAGGTATGAGGACAGGCTGGATATTATGAAGTGGCGGAATGAGCAGATATACCATCTTCGCCAAGCCAGGCCGCTGACAGAAGCAGACCAGGAAAATTACTTCAATAATGTTGTAGCCAGGCTGTTCGATCAGCAGCTTCCGGGCCAGGTGTTGTTTTCATACCTGGAAAATGGACGGTGTATCGGGTACGGCGGGCTGGTCCATATCAACTGGATCGATAAAAATGCAGAGATCTCTTTCCTTATCAACACAGAGCTGGAGGATCAGCATTTTCACCGGCACTGGGGAATATACCTGGGCCTGATAGAACAGGTGGCCTTCGGTGAAATGGGATTGCATAAGCTATATACCTATGCCTTTGATCTCCGTCCGCATTTATATGAAGCCATAGAACGCAAAGGATATATCCGGGAAGCGGTTTTGAAAGAACATTGCCTGTTTGACGGAACATATAAAGATGTGGTGATCCACTCTAAGATCAACCGGTCTGTCCGGATGCGCAGCGTCACACCGGAAGATGTACAGATCACTTACGAGTGGACCAATGATGAGCAGACGCGGAAAAATTCATTTTCATCAGAAGAAATACCTTTGTCCACACACCGGAACTGGTTGCTGAATAAGCTGCAAAGCCCCGATGCTGTGTACTATATGTTTGAAGTCGATGGCGTACCTGCGGCAATAGTCAGGTTTGATAAAGATAAAGCCAATGGAACTTTCACCATTGGAATCAATATTGCTCCGGCGCAGAGAGGAAAAAAGCTGGCGGACAAATTTTTGAAACAGGCTTGTGCGGCATTCTTTGCAGAGCGGGATGACCAGGTGGATGCTTACATCAAGAAAGAAAATGCTCCTTCCATCAGATCTTTTGAGCGGGCAGGGTTTAAATATGCTGAAGAGCTGGAGATCAACGGCTATGCGGCGCTGAAATATAAATTGAACAAAGATGAGTAAGAATGTTTTTGTGATAGCAGAGTTGTCTGCCAATCATGGGGGAAAGATAGAAATTGCGATCGAAACCGTCAGAGCTGCCAAAAGAACAGGAGCAGATGCTATAAAGTTGCAGACCTATAGCGCAGATACGATAACCCTGGATTCGGATAAGGAAGACTTTGTAATAAAAGGAACGATCTGGGATAAGAAAAGGCTTCACGAGCTATATCAGGAAGCAGCTCTTCCGTGGGAATGGCATGAAGAATTGTTCAGGGTCGCCCGGGAAGAAGGTTTGGTTTGTTTCTCATCCCCTTTTGATAAGACGGCTGTGAATTTCCTGGAAACGCTGGACTGCCCGATCTATAAGATCGCTTCTTTCGAAATAACAGATATTCCGTTGATCGAATACACAGCCTCCAAAGGGAAACCGATGATCATATCTACCGGGATCGCAGAATACGAGGATATCCGGCTGGCGGTAGAAACCTGCAGAAAGGCAGGCAATAATGATATCACCCTGTTGAAATGCACGTCATCCTATCCTGCTCCTGTGGAAGAAGCCAACTTAGTGATGATGCGCAGGCTGGCTGAAGATTTCGGAGTGAAAGTTGGATTGTCAGACCATACATTGGGGATAACCGTGCCGGTAGTTTCTGTAGTCCTGGGCGCCACAGTAATAGAGAAGCACTTCATACTGGACAAGTCTATAGGCGGACCGGATGCATCTTTTTCCCTCGATGAAAAAGAGTTCACAGAAATGGTGACGGCGGTGAGAGAGGCAGAGAAAGCATTGGGCACGGAATCGTATACCCTTACAGAAAAGCAAAAAGCAGGTAAAGTGTTTTCCCGCTCACTCTATGTGGCAGAGGATATCAGGGCAGGAGAGATCATTACAGAAAAAAATGTACGGTCAGTAAGACCTGGATTCGGTCTGCATCCTAAGTATATGAAAGAAATTCAGGGTAAGAGGGTAAAGAAAGATCTATCTAAAGGAGAAGCGATCTCATTAGACGTGATAGAATAATATGAAGAAACCTGTTATACTCACTAACTTTGGTTATCACAGAAAGAACTGGATCTTTCCCCTGGAAGCTATCAAAGATGAGTTTGAGGTAATATATGTTCATTTCAACAGGAAAAGTGACGAAGTCAATAACTTCACCACTTCGCGGGTAGCGTATTTTTCTGACTTTAAAAATGCCCGGGAACTGATAGATACCTTCCGGCCGGATATCTTTATTGCGATGGGCCTGCAAAGCAACCTGATGTATGCCGTCAGGTATGTCTGTAAGCAGCGGAAGATACCGTTTGTGTATATGGATCATGGTTTCTATGGTACAGCTAATGATTACAAGGAGGTTGCGACAGTCGTGGGCCAAAAGAAGCTGACGGCAGCGGTTGTTAATTCGGAAGAAGGAAGAAGCCGGAATTTCACATTCGCAATAGATACCTTTACGCAATCCTTTGCTGTTTTCAGGCTGGCAGCCATGATATGGATCAATCTGCTGGTAAAGATCACTAAGAAAAGTACGGATCAATTCAAAACCTTGCTCAGGTACCTCGTCAGGCCGGACGCTTTCCTGACTTATACCCGGCTCAATAATGCCCGGAACCAGGAACTGTTTGAACCGGCAGAAAAGGATGTTTTCCTGATCGGCAATTTTGAATATGACAAATTCACGGGGAAGGCGGAAGCCTTGTCTGCTCCATATCTGCTGCTGATTGATTCTCCGATATCGGATAATCCTTTTGGTAAATTCTACATCACCATAGAAGAGCATATAAAGATCTATGAAAAGGTCAACCGGCTGGCCGGTCAGCATGGATTACCTTTAAAAATAAAATTGCATCCGAGTAATTATACAAGCGCATGGTTGCCGGAGTTGGATAATGTAACGTATATAAGAGAATGTGCCGATCTCAACAGCCTGATCAGAAATGCTAAGTATTGCGTAGGTTTTGTGGGAACACTGCTGATTCCGGCTATTAACTTCATTCCTACGGCCGTGCTGAAGGTCAATGAAAATTCACTGTTGGATTTTATTGAAAAAAATGACCTCTGTAATATATACAGCGTATATGATCTGGCCGGTCAGGAGATCACCTTTAAGGAAAATTCCGGGATGCATAATGCAGCTTTCCGGGATGCGTATTTTCCTGTCTCGGAAAAGACCAGCATAGAACGGTTGAAGCAAGCCATATACGATATAATAAAAAGAAAGCAGGACCGGCGCTGAGATTTATTGCGTGGATTATTTCCTGTTCAGCCGGATACCCGTTAATTTAAGCGCACGCATGCTCAGGAAAGAAAATACAACGATAAAAATCGGTGCCAGCCAGAGATACCTGTAACTGTCAGCAGCATCCGTCAGCCAGTACCAGGCCGTGATATAAACGAAGATCAGGCCGGATACAATATATTCTGTAGTGAGTAGGAACGGAGAATTGCTGCTGTTGACGATACCTCTGAACCGGATAAATATAAAAGCAGAAAGCATCTGGGTGAACTGGATGAGGATACAGGCAATACAGACACCGTAAAGCCCAATGGTAGGCGCCAGTCCGACCAGGCTGATGAAGCTTACAAACAAGGCAAAAAGATTGATCGCCGGCAAGACCTTGGTTTGTTTACTGTAAAAGATAGGCATCAGGTAGGCCGTATAATATATCCGGGGAATATAGGACAAGGATAGTAAAGGGAAAAAGGCTGCCACCGCTTTATATTTCTCATTGATAAGATAGTGAATGCCCAGTGCTCCGGCGACCGTGATCCCGATATTGACAGCCAGGCCTACACTCACATAAGCGCTCATCAGCTTTCTGACAGTATTGTTGCTGTTGGGTGTATCTGCCCCCATGTTCTTATAGATCTGCGGGGAAATGGCTGAATTGATAGAATTGATGAAAATCTCATTGACACTGGCGATCAGGAAACCAAAGCCGTAAAGACCTAATACGGACATGTCAAAAAATCGCTCTATCGCGAATTTATCTGCCTGTGTGAGCAGGACATTCAATAACAGGTAGGGTACCAGCGGCAGGCCGTATACCAGCAATTTTCTGTTCAGTATGGAAGAATATTGAATTTTATGCTTGCTGTAATACCAGATCAGGTACAAAACAACCGGTATGAGCGATCCGATGAAACGGCCTATGATGCTGCCTTTAGCTTTAAAATCCAGTACGACCACCCCGATGTAAATGCAGCTGGCAACGCAGAGAAAAAACATAACCGCCAGCATGGCGTAGTGAATGGCCTTCTCCTGGTTTCGGTAGTAAGATAGTGATACGGCCTGTAGATTGTAGATCAGCGCCGTGGAGATGGAAAATATACCGTAACCCCAGTATGTAAAAATGTTATTGCTGAAGCTGATGCCGAGAACCCATTCTCCGATGATGCTGAAAATACCGATCACAGCGCTGCCGGACAAAAGATAGCTCAGGATAGTCGTGGAATAAAGTTTCTCCAGCTTTTCAGGGTCTTTATAACAGTCATAGAAGTACCGTACGAAGGCGGTATTGACGCCAAATCCCAGGATATTCGCAAAGATATTCTGTATCAGCGTGGATTGAGTGATCAATGCATAATCCTGCGTCTCCAGGTAATGGGTATATAGTGGCAGCAGGATAAAATTGACAGCGGGTGTCAGGAAACCTAAAAGGATATATATAAGGGAGTTGGACAATATTCTTTTTGACCTGGACATGCTGTCAGAAACATTTGCTATTCAGCCGGTAAATGTAGTAGTTTATGTAAAGATTATCGCGGAATAGCTATCAAAACGGTAAATTGCCGGGCATAACGTACTTTTGGGATTAAATAGATGGCTTAGTGAAATTTATATCGCTTTCAGATATCTTCCTCGTACCTCTGTACATTGCCATGGTGATGACGGTCATTATACTGATCTCCCGGAAGTATAAGAACCCGACAATAAAGAAGTTTTTTATTTATGGCGCTCTTGCCAAGATTTTAGCAGGTCAGGCTGTTTCTTTCCTGTATATATTTTACTATAAATATGGAGACACGCTGAGGTATTTCAGCTTTGGGGAGATGTATAAAGACCTCATACTGTATTCCGAAAATCTCAGTTTCTGGGATGTTTTGTTTATGGGTAATGAGGATTTCGTGAATATTATTTCGTACAGGATAGATTATGCATATGGGTTTGCGGAATCCAGCTTTGTCGTCAACAAGATCTCCGGGTTACTATCATTAATCTCTTTCAGCTCTTTCCTGGTCATCACGATTTTTTTCTCGATCCTCTCCTTTTCGGGGATCTGGATGATGTTTAAGACTTTCTGCAATATGTATCCCAGGTTATATAGGGAATTTGCGTTTGCGATTCTTTTCTTTCCGTCCGTTACATTCTGGGGTTCCGGACTGATGAAAGACTCGCTTTGTATCGGGGCTTTAGGGTGGTTAACCTGGGGAATCTACAATCTTTTTATTGCCAAGGGTCTGGACGGAAGGACAAAAATCTACAGTCTCATTGCAGTTTTCCTGACAATTAATTTGCTGGCGTCCATCAAAGTTTATATCGTTATGGCCTTCTTGCTGGGCGCTCTGACCTGGATATTCTTTCATTACAGGGATAAGGTGCAGAATAAGGTCATTAAGGCTCTTTTGATACCTATCACGATCTTGCTGCTGATCCCGGTATTGATATTGGGGCTTCAGCTTTTCGCAGAAGAGCTGGGTAAATATGCTATTGAGAATATTGCCGATACCGCATATAGCCTCAATGCTGCGCTATCCAAGGGTGACGCCGGTTCCAGTTATGATATCGGCCTTACCGAACCTACCCTGGCAGGTCTGATTTCGAAAGCGCATATCGCGATCATTGTAACCTTGTTCCGGCCATTCCTCTGGGAAGTGAATAACCCGATCATGCTTGCTGCGGCTATAGAAAGTATATTGATCCTCTATTTTACCATAAGGGTTATTTTCAAAGTAGGGATCACCAAGGTAATTCCGCTCATCCTGAATAACAGTGTCCTGTTGTTCTGCTTTGTATATTCCCTGATCTTCGCATTTGCAGTAGGAATTACCTCTTCTAACTTCGGTACGCTGGTACGTTATAAGATTCCCTGCATGTCTTTTTATTTGATTGGACTGGTGATACTCTATTATGTGGGTACAGGAGGCGATTCATTCTTCAACAGGAAAAAAGCCTGACGGTTTGTTTTTAAGGATATTTCGTTAAATAATTTATACAAAGATATGGCGATCATGATTTTAAGGCAAAAATGCTATTTTGTGGCGCTTTTGCCGGAGCGGGTGGAGCGTTTTGATAATTCAGGAGTATGACCGTTTATTTAGTTTCTCTCTATTACCAGGTACAAGTCAGGAGCGGTGCAAATATCAGATTTGACGAGACTGCAAAATATCTCAGGGATACCGGATGGGATGTGAAAATGATCGTGCTCCAGGGAGAGACTCCTGAATGGTGTAACGATGCGGCACTTGTGATCGAATTTGATAAACATGCTCAATTGCCGGGACCGCTCAGGAGATTACTTTACTTTCTGAAGCTATTCTTTTTCTTCATTAAAGCTCCCCGGTCAATAGTGCTGTCGGACTTTTTTCCTTTTTCAGCGCTATCCTTCAGGAAACACTATCACTACCAGCTCGTCCATGACCTGAGAAACTTTACGACCTTTCACAGAGGTATGTTGCCCGGGCTGAGCTCCGGCTGGCAGAGATACCAGTGGAGAAAAGCTCAAAAGATCATGACGGTCAGTGAATATACCCGTCAGGAATTGGTGAAGTTGTGCGGTATAAACGCCCGGGATATAGTGGTGGTTTATAACGGGATTAACCAGGCTTTTCTGAATTACTCGGAACCTGTGGAGCGGACATTGGATTTCCTGTTTGTAGGAGTTTTTGAGACCCGGAAGAATCATGAAAAACTGATCAGGGCGCTTTCGATCCTGAAGCAGAAAGGAGTGCGTTTCAAGGCGGAATTTGTGGGAAGAGATCAGGGGGCACTTCAGTCATCCAGGGATCTTTCCGGACAGTTGGGACTTGAGGGTGACCTTTTTATCAATACTTCAGTATTGTCGGAAGAAGCGCTGATCCGCAAATATAATGCTGCCCGGGTCTTTGTAAGCCCGGCGCTATATGAAGGATTTGGCATACCACTGATAGAAGGATTTGCTTCAGGGTGTACTGTCGCCTGTTCGGATATTACGGTATTCAGAGAAGTGTGCAGAGATAAGGCGTTGTATTTTGATCCGAACGATCCGGAACAGATCGCCACGGCACTGGACAAAGCATTGACGGCTGACAGGACCGCTGACAGAGCTGCATATAAGAAGTATGCTGCGGACAACTTCCGTTGGGAAGCCACCCTGGCAGCGATGGATAAAGAGTTCAGCGCTCTTAAATAAGATATAAAATAAAATCAGAGAATAAAATATGTCAAAAACGTTTCTAATCACCGGTGGTGCAGGTTTTATCGGGAGTAATCTTGCAGAGAAATTGTTGGCAGAAGGCTATAAGGTAAGGGTTCTGGATAACCTCTCTACCGGTAAGCAGGAGAATATCGACTTCTTTAAGGATCATCCGGATTATGAGTTCATTGAAGGAGATATCCGTAACCTGGACGATTGTAAGAAGGCGTGTGAAGGTGTGGATGCGATCAGCAACCAGGCTGCATTAGGTTCTGTTCCGAGGTCCATTAATAACCCGGTTCTGACAAATGCCAATAATATAGACGGCTTTGTGAATATTCTTTTTGCAGCGAAAGAGGCGGGAATAAAGAGAGTAGTATATGCTTCTTCTTCTTCCGTATATGGCGATGAAAAAAATCTTCCTAAAGTAGAAGACAGGATTGGTAAGCCGTTATCTCCATATGCTGTCACGAAATATGCCAATGAAGTATATGCTGATGTGTTTGCCAGGACCTATGGCATGGAGCTGATCGGTTACAGGTATTTCAATATATTCGGGCCGCGTCAGGACCCCGATGGAGAATATGCTGCGGTGATTCCGCTGTTTGTGAAGCATTTGCTGAACAATACGGCGCCTTTTATCAATGGAGATGGTGAGCAAAGCCGGGATTTCACGTATGTGGACAATGCCGTTCAGGCGAATATCCTGGGATTGACTACTACTCATCCTGAGGCAGTGAACCAGGTGTATAATATTGCCATCGGGGAACGTTTCACGATCAACCAGATGTTCAGATTCATGTCGGAATACCTCGGCAAAGATATCCCGGCGAAACACCGGGAACCAAGAGCCGGTGATGTAAGGGATTCTCTGGCGGATATCTCTAAAGCGCAAAGATTATTGGGCTATCAGCCTACACATAAGTTCACGGAAGGGTTACCGCTGACGATAGAATATTTCAAAAAGAAGTTCGGAGCAGCATAAAATAAATAATGAACGCCTGGTTTTGCCGGGTGTTCCTGTTATATATGCTATTTGGGTTTATTATTCCACTCGATCCTGAAGAGCTCTTTTTCCGGGGTCAGGCCCAGGATAAAATCACGGCACAAAGAAATATCGCTGTATCCTTCCAGTGTATATGCGGGACGTTCTTCCATCAATAAGGTATCATACATCCAGATCTGCCCGCTGTGGTAATAGTAGATCTGGTTTCCGAATATCCAGATCCGGTTTGCCCGCGTGATGGGGAGCTGTTTGGAGAAATTACCGACATTATCAAAAATAAAAAGACCTTTTTTCGGATCCAGCAGGTACACCTTTCCCTCTGTTTCAATGACATATACCGGGTGAATATCCGTTCCCAGCAGTTGTGGCATAACGGGGCTCGCGAAGCTTTCTTTGTATTGTTGGTCCAGTCTGAAAAGCTGCTGCCTGGCCTGGTCAAAAAGCCATATAGACTGGTTATCATTGGCGCTGGAAATACAGGATACATCAAAATATCCGAGGTCAAAGAGGTTGATCTTACCTGTCAGGGTCAGCCGGTTATCCAGGACGGCCAGGTCTCCGACATCTTTTTTATACAGCAGTATCTTAAACGGGTTATGAGATTGAATTACCGTTCTTGCATCTACAAAAAGATCGGTATATAAGAACTGCTTGTCCTGCGACGGTGCGAGCTTAACCAGTTGCCGCTGGTTGTTGATGTAATAGATCTGGTTGAGCGGGTCCAAAGCAGCGGTCAGTACGAGGTCGTTGACCACCTTTTTCCTGGCCAGGGTATCCTGTGCTTTCGTTTCTGAAAACAGGGGAATAAATACCAATAGAAGAGCAGCCAGGTTACGCATGATCAGGAAATTTCTTTAGTAACGCATTTTTTCCGTCAAACTCAAGATAGGTGTAATTATATATCCAATCTCCCAGGTTGATATACCGGCCTCCTTGTTCCAGGGCGATATCCAATGGCAGATGTCGGTGTCCGAAAATGAAAAAATCGGCCCTGAGCTTCCCGGAGATCTGCTCTGCATATATATACAATCGTTCCCTTTCCTTTCCCATGAATCGCTCCGTGGCAGGATCTGTCCTGCTGTGGTCTGACCAGGTCTGAGCAATACTGATGCCAATATCCGGATGCACCCATCTGAACATCCATTGAAATGGCGGAAAGGTGAATACCTTTTTCAGCAGCTTGAATTTGGAATCGCCTGGTCCTAATCCGTCTCCGTGACCCACAAAGAAGGTCTTGCTGCCGATGCTGAATAGGGCAGGTGATCTCAGAACCTGTACGCCGAGCTCTTCTTCCAGGTAGTCAAACATCCAGATATCGTGATTGCCTGTAAACACGTAAACCGGGATACCGTTGTCTGTAAACCTGGCGACGGCTGCCATGAACCGGGTAAAGCCTTTGGGAGCAGCCTTTTTGTACTCAAACCAGAAGTCGAACAGGTCACCGACCAGGAATAAAGCAGCAGTAGCAGGATAGATCTCGTCCAGCCACCGGATGATCTTTTTCTCCCGGATCCTGCTCGCTGCGGGATCCTGCGCACCCAGGTGAAAATCAGAAGCAAAAAACACGCTCTTGCCCTCAGCAAGGGAGATGCTTATATGTTTGAAACCTTCTGACATGAATACTAAAGTAAGTATTTAGATCCTCAGCAAGATACAAATCAAAGAGACTTAGATAATATTATTTAAGAATTAAGATGCCGCAGATCAGCTCAAATGCACTTATTTTGGACAAATGAAGACGGTCTTTTTACTGCTGCTCAGCTTTTGGTCTTATACTGCTGTTCAGGCTCAGGATATCAGTAAGGTTAAAGTGGATGATATTCTCAGAAGGATAGAGCAAGGTGGTGATACAACATATATTATCAATTTCTGGGCTACCTGGTGCGCTCCCTGCGTCAAAGAGCTCCCTTATTTTGAGGCAGTGAATAAAGATCATAAAGCAGATCAGGTGAAAGTATTACTGGTCAGCCTGGACTTTAAAAAAGACCTTGAAACCCGTCTGCCTGCCTTTGTAGCCAAAAGAAATCTGCAGAGTGAGGTCTTGTTCCTGGATGAAAAAGATCCTAACGAATGGATCCCTAAGTTCACGGATAAATGGGAAGGTGTGATTCCGGCTACACTGATCGTCCGTCATGCAAAAGGATGGAAGCAATTCCGTGCGGCAGCTTTTGAAGAAGGAGAATTGGAGCAATGGCTCCGGGAGCTGGCTGTTATACAGTAGGTTGCTCTTCTACAATTTTCATCAGGCTCTCGTATACATAATACAGCCCCAGTGTATCCATTCTGCAGTAAGAGAGAAGATCCTGGATCACTTTGCTTTTTTTGACAGGATCGGTCTCAAAGAAAAGCTGCTGGTAGAGGATCATGGCGTCTACGCCGTCTTTTACATTGATCTGCTCGTAGCTCATATTGCTGACCAGCGCCGGTAAAATATTTTTCATAGAATATCCGCCATGCATCTTCGGATGATAGTACCAGTCTTTTTTGAACGGCATTTCCAGGTCTACCATTCTCTGCATCCGGTCTTTGATGAATCTTGCGTACCTGGGGAAAAGCTTTCCCAATTGATAAAGAATACCTTTTTCCAGGATCGTATTGAAGACCAGTATCTGGCCGGGGCAGCTGGTGGCTTCTATGAATGCTTTGGAGAACTTTTCTCTCCCGTCTTCTCCCGGTGGCGTAATGTATTCGAAAGCCTCAATAGGAGCGCCCTTGTAGGGGACGTAGTGGATGGAGAACTGGAAAGGAATTGCCTGGAACGGTGAGGTGTCATTAAAGATCGGTACTGCCGGCTGGAAAGCTTCCACATCAAAAAAATAAAGGGGATATTTCAATGGCCTCATGAATTCGGCCAGCGAATTTTTGTCGATGTAAGGGCCCTGGTTCTTGTGAGCTTCCATCTGGGCATGCATTCTGCCTTGCGTCAGGGCTGCGGCCGGGATATCGTCCAGGTTTTTTGCTCCGGATTTGATCCATTGGATCTTATCTGTCAGCGAAGCACCGGCCAGCTGCAGGATCGGGTTCTTTTCCTGTCCCTGCCAGCAGGTGCCGAGGTAATCACAGGGATACGGCTTAAAGCACTGTACACCGGTCTCGATTTCCGGGACACTCTCCAGCGAGAGAACCGATCTGGCCCTGCTGATAGCCGCTTCGATCTCGATCTGTTGTTCGATCACCTGGTCTTTGACGGAAATGATCTTGAAGAACTGATCCAGGTCAAGCTGGTTATTTTTGAGGATATAATCCCCGTTGACATGTACAATGAAGATATCTTCCAGCTCCAGTCCGCTGTTGGTCACAACATGATACTGGATAGATACGTCCTGTAAATAGGTCTTGGAGATTCTCAGGGAGCTTTTGATCTCGTAGCCGTACCACTTCCCGTCTTTGCAGACCAGGATATCCAGGGCGATCAGGATCCCCTGGAATTTGAAGGCGGCTTCGTAGATCACCGGGTATTGCGCCATCACCAGCGCCTTGGTCGCCTGTACGGACTGGTCATATTTAAAAATGGTCGGCGGTGTACAGTCTTTCCCTCCCGGAAATAAATCCCTGGCCAGGATACCGACGCGGTGTCCCCGGTCAAATTTATCCTGCTGCGCCCGGGAAACCGGGTCTCTCTGGTCGTAGTGGTACTTATAAAGGTACAGGGCTTTGCTGCATTGGATTCCCCGCAGCAAAGAAGACTTACTCAGATTCGTGTTCCTTGGTTTCCCGTACATTAACGGGACAAAAATACGGGTATTACTCGAAATCCTGTGCGCTTTCTCCCAGCAGATCCAGTTCAGGAATGGCACTTCCGGCAATTCCCTGTATGGCTCCGTCTATCTGTGCGGCATTGATCAGCACTTTTTCCAGTTGTTTTTCCCGGGCTTTCCAGATCTTTTCCATTGCGATACGTTCCTGCTGGATAGAAAATTTCATGGCCATAAATCCTTCCCGGAGTGCGTTGATATTCTGACGGAATTCATTGCTGGTAAGATAGTCATAGAGCATGACCATTTTATCTCCTTTATTTTCCTGGGACTTTGTCGCCTGGAATACTTTGATGACGCCTTCCCGGAGCGCCAGGACCAGGCTCCGGACTTCTATAAAATTACATACCCATATACCGTTCCTGAGGCCGAATTGCGTCATCTCGCGGGGCATAGCCTGGGTAACAATGATGGCTACATCTGCATTCTGGGCGATCATGTCTGCCTTGAGCTTGTCGACCCAGCTTTCGCTCCATGCCTGGGTCCGCTTACTTTCATAGATGATCCTGCCACATTCCTGTCCTGCTGTGTTCCGGACGGTTTGTATGCAATCAGCTCCCCGTACACCTTTCCCTACTTCATTGATCTGGTCGAACGGAAAAAGCTCTCTGAGCATATCTTCCAGGTAGAGCTCCTGGACTTCGCCTTGTAATTGCATAGAGCCCTGGTCGCTTTTCCGGCGCATCTCTTCGAGCAGCTTTTTCTGGTCTTCCATTTGCTTCATCAGCTCCCGGATGCGCAGCTCTGCCGCTTCTCTTTCCTCGGAACGGATTTTATTGACGGTGCTGAACAGGATCTTTTCTTTTTCCAGTTCCTGCTGTGCCATCCGTTCTTTCAGCAGTCGTTCATTTTCCTGTATCTTCAGGCTGGCTTTTTCTTCTGCAAGCCGTTGTGCCTGCGTTCTGATCTCTTCCTCTTTTTCACTGATCTTTTTATGGAGCGTGATTTCCATGATCTCCTCCTTCTCTTTCAGCGCTTTCTGCATTTGCTCAAATTCCAGTTCTTTTTGCTGGAGCGATCTGAGCTGTTGATTTCTCAGTTCGGCTTCTTTGTTCAGCAGCTCTATTTTTTCCCGGAACTCTTGCCGGGCTTTGATCTGGATTTCCTGCGCCAGCAATTGTTTTTCCTTTTGCAGGCGTTCCTGGAACAGCTCATTTTCCCGCTTCTTTTTTTCCTCGAATTCTCTTTCCCTTTGTACAATACCGGCCAGCCGCTGATTGTACTCATCACGAAGTTTTTTTTCGACTTCTGCACTCAGCACATCTTCGATATCAAATTCATGGTGACAATTCGGACAACTTATCTGCTTGCTCATATAGGGTATTTGCATAAAGATACGGAATGGGTTAATTTCGCAGAATCATTATACAGAACAGGACATGTCAAACCGCTATAACCATCTGCCAAAGCTGCTTTTCTCAGTATGCGCAGGATTATTAATGATCTGTAACAGCTCTTTACAGGCACAGGAAGGTTTCCAGGTCATGGCCGGTGGTGCGGCAGGTATCAGCTATATAGCTCCGCAAAATCATTATGACAATGATTTTTATGAATTGGATTACAAGACCACATTAGGATATAACGGAGGACTGGCGTTTGGTTATGGTTTCAGTGACCTGATCTCCGTTATCGCAGAGGGAAGCTACGCCCAGTTTCATCAGAAATATGCCGGCTCTTTTTCCCCGGGATATGGTGCCGGTAAGCTGGAACATAGTAAAGATCTTAAGCTGAGTTATTATAACCTGGGATTTTATGCCAAGTTTGCCACAAGTTTTAAGGATGATTATGTGTACGATACAAAGTTGCAGGGGTATGCCATGGCAGGCTTCCAGATGAGCAAGCTGGGAAATGCTAAACAGGAATATATACTCAACGGAGCTAAAATAGAATATCCTACCAAGATCATCCCTTATCCGGCGGAAGGATATCCTTATGCACCTGTTTCAGATCCTAAAGTACTTTTTACACCCTGGGCGGTTTCCTTTGTGGCGAATATCGGCGTTGACTGGTTTGTTACTGAGAAACTGGCGATCTCTCCGGCCATCAGGGGACAGATCTCACTTTCAGATATTAACAGCAAGAACTACAGAGTACATGATCCTTACAAAGCTTCCAGGACAATATTTGCAGGTCTTTACCTGGGTATAACGTATTATATCAACCGCGGGGAATAAAATTCACCTCCGGCTCGATATGGATCCCGAATTTTTCCAGGACCGAAGCTTTTACCCGGAGTGCATGACCTTTGATCTCGTTACCACTTGCACCGCCGTAATTGACGATCACCAATGCTTGCCGGGCGTGGTTGCCTGTATGTCCTGAGCGAAATCCTTTCCAGCCACATTGTTCGATCAGCCAGGCAGCCGGGATCTTTTTCTTGCCGTTTTCAAGGTGATAGACAGGCATGGTCGGGAACTGGTCGTGCAATTTTTCCCATTGCCCGGCGGAAATTTCAGGGTTCTTAAAGAAACTGCCTGCATTACCCAGTTCTTTGGGATCGGGTAGCTTACTCTGCCGGATCTTTATGACAGCCGCTGATATGGCTTTTACAGAAGGAGAAACATAGCCTGATGCCTCAAGCGTCTTTTGAATGTCGCCGTAAGAGATATTGAATTGGTCAGGATGTTTTTGAAGCCGGATCGTAATAGCGGTAATGAAATACCGGTCTCTGTATTCCGGGCGTTTGAAAATGCTTTCCCGGTAGGCGAAATGACAATCCGCATTATCAAAGTAGTCAAAAGTATCCCGTTCCAGGTCATAAGCCTCCACGGACAGGAGAACATCTTTTATCTCCGAACCATAGGCACCGATATTTTGTATCGGTGCAGCACCCACGCTGCCGGGAATGAGCGACAGGTTTTCCAGGCCTCCCCAGTTTCTTTCAACGGTGTACAAGACCAGGTCGTGCCAGACAGTGCCGGAAGCCACTTCCAGCGTAACGGAATGCTCATCCTCTGCAATTTGCTGTATACCATTGAGCCTGTTGAGCACTACCAGTCCGGGAAAATCCTCCGTAAACAGGACATTGCTGCCGCCACCCAGGACCAGGAACCGGTCTTTATATACCTTTTTTAAGGCAGCCAGCTCCGGGAGCTCAGCCTTGTCCTGTATGATCGTAAAAGCGGAAGCACAGGCTGCTATGCCGAAGGTATTGTAGTCTTTCAGATTGAAATGTTGTTCGATAGTCATGTCGTCCTTTTCTGCCGCCTGGATTATTGAATTCTGTTAAGACCGGCTTTTGCCTGGGCATCTATACTGTTCTTGTATTCATGATCGGTGTAATTGAGCGCTTTTTTATAGTAAGCGCTTGCCTGTACCTTATTTCCTCTTCTCTCGTAATAGTTTCCCAGCTTGATACAGGAGTTAGGGGCGTAATAAAGCGTCGTATTTCCTCCTTCTTTGATCGTCTGCTCATATAAAGGAACTGCTTTGTCGAATTGTCCCATCTCATCATATATCCTCGCTTTGCGGTAATAAAACTCCAGCACTTCCTCCTCCTCGTTCATGGTCCTCGGGTTCAGCTCTTCCAGAACATCCAGTGCGCGGGTATAGTAAGCGCCGTCGCTCAGCAGCCTTGCTTTCAGCAGTAAAAGATTGGGTGTTTTTCTGCTTTCCGCTTCCCTGGTTGCGGCTTTATCTTCATCCACCGAGGCATTACCGGTCAGGAGGATCTTTTTCATGTACTCGTTGTACAAGTCTTTCTTGTTAAAGATCAGGGCATGCCATGCGAGCTTCCGGTTCGCTTCCCGGATATAGTTTTTTCCTTTATAGCTGGCCAGGAATTTTTTGAGGTATATATCCGAATCCCTGTCCAGGCGGTTGAGCTTGGCTATGCCGATCATATAATCCAGGTAAGGAAAAGCGAAGTATTCTTTCCCTGAAGGTCTGTTGGAAAGCACCTCGATCACCTGGTTGTTTCTCCCGGTATAATGAGATACGCTGGCGACGATAAAGTGATTGAGCAGGTTGTCATCCAGATCCAGTCCCAGCTGATCAAGCATCTTCAGCGCTCCTTCTTTGTTCTTTCCCAGGTGCAGCACCATCATGGTGTACATGATTGTTGCTTCTTCCCCGAATGGCATTTTGGGGTCCTTTAGCAGCCGGGCCATTTCTTTAAGGCCTTCATCAATATCTCCTTTCAGTCCCAGTATCCTGGCTCCGAATTTGTACTTGTCGGGAATGGCCCCGAAAAGGGTGTTCAACAAGGCCAGATCCTTATTGTTGGGTGCGAAGGAAGGAAATTTCTCTTTGTTTGTTTTCAGTAGGTTATAGGCTTTGCGCACGTCCCAGACGGCAGACAGATAGTCTCCGAATTTGATCTTTGTGAAAGCCCACTGCAGGTATAGGTTTGCCTGGGTATAGAGGAAGTAGGGTGATTTAGGATTTCCGGCTTGCAGGATGCGCAGCCGTTCGTCTTTATTACCGGATAGCTTCTTATACAATGCTTCATCCTCGCTGATATAGAGTGCAAGGAAATCCCCGTAGTTTTCCAGGAAGTAGGGTAAAAGGTTATCCTTGTTGAGTTGTTTTTCCTTGAACAGCAGCTGGTTGCCTTCTGTGATCTTCAGCTTGAAGATAGCCTGGTATGCCTGCTGGCAACGGGTATTGTATTCAAATTCCTGTGCGGATAAGCGGGTTCCCGGCAGTAACAGGATCAGGTAAAATAAAACAGGCAGCTTTTTCATAGCTGCCTGCAAAATAGGTATTTATTATGTTTATCTAGTCGATCATCGCTGTTGCCGGGATGAAATCTGTCTCTTCTTCAGATTCATTCACATCTGTCAGAAGACGGCCGCAGTGTTCGCAGGTGGTGATCTTCTTTTTCAGTTTGATCTCCGCTTGCGTTTGTGGCGGGATCTTACCGAAGCAACCTCCGCAGGCATTCCGCTCAACACTTACTACAGCCAATCCGTTTCTGTATGTTCTGCGGATTCTTCTATAAGCTGCCAGGAGCTTATCGTCCACTTTTTCTTCGATACTTTGTGCTTTGGCTGCCAGTTCCTGCTCTTCTTTCTCTGTTTCTGCAACGATGTGGCTGAGCTCACTTTTCTTACCATCAAGGTTAGCAGTTTTTTGCTCGATCTTACCTTTCAGCTCAGCGAGGGCTATTTCGGAAGACTCGATGGAGAAATTAGCCTCTCTGATTTTCTTTTCGGAGATCTGGATGTCCAGTCTCTGGAGTTCGATCTCTTTGCTCAGCGCGTCGAACTCGCGGTTATTCTTTACAGTATCCAGCTGGCGCTCATACTTGGTGATGAGGGTCTGTGCTTCTTTTATAGTGTTTTTGCGGGTGGTGATAAGTTCCTGAGCTGTAGCAATGTCCTTCTCAATTTTCTGAAGACGAGTCTGCATTCCGGCGATTTCATCTTCAAGATCAGCTACTTCGATCGGCAACTCTCCTTTGAGAATCTGGATCTGGTCAATTTTGGAGTGTATGCTTTGAAGTTCGGCTAACTGATCCAGTTTGTCAGCCATGGTTAATTCCTTTTTGCTTGCCATCTAAAGATAATTTACAGGATTGGTTATGACCGTAGTCAAATAGAGGGCAAAATTAGGAAAATTTTTTCTCAAAATGTCATAAAAAAGCTGTAATGTAAACTGCTCACTTTCAAAATGTCCTATGTCTGCGATCAGGATGCGCCCGTCAGCGTCAAAAAACTGGTGGTACTTGTAATCTCCGGTGATAAAGACATCCGCACCGTTCCCTATCGCAGCGCTCAGCAGAAAGCTTCCGGCTCCGCCGCAGAGCGCTATCTTTTTCACCTTATCTTTAACGGGAGCAGTGTAACGGATGCACGCTGTCTGCATGTTTTCTTTCAGATATTTCAGGAAATCCAGGCTGTCCATGGCTTCGGGAAGCTCGCCGATCATACCTGATCCTACTTCCTGGTGAATGTTCTCCAGCCGGATGATCTCGTAGGCAACCTCTTCATACGGATGGCTCTCTTTTAGGGCCTGTATAACCGGCCTTTCCAGGTAATCAGGGAAAAGCACCTCCAGCTTATTTTCTGATTCATAGTGGCGGATACCTTTCTGACCTATATAAGGATTGCTATCGGCAGCACCTTTGAACGAACCGGTACCAGCAGTCATGAAGCTGCACTCCGAGTATTTCCCGATGTGACCGGCTCCTGCGCTGAATAATGCGTCTGCGACTTTATCCGTATCAGCTACCGGGACATAGGTGTATAATTTTTTAAGAATACCTTTTTTCGGTGCAAGGACACGGGTATGGACCAGTTTTAATCTTTCTGCGATCTGCTTATTAACGCCTTCATAAACATTGTCGAGATTGGTATGCGCTACATAGATAGCGATGTCATTTTTAATCGCTTTGATGAGAATTCTTTCTATATAGTTTTTGCCTGTCAGTGATTTCAGACCGGAGAAGACGATCGGATGGTGAGCGAGAACCATATTGCATTCCAGGGATATGGCCTCGTCGATGACGGCTTCCAGTGAATCCAGGCAGATCAGTACCCCGGTACATTCCCGGGCGCCGTTGCCGGTGATCAAACCGGCATTATCATATGATTCCTGGTAAGCAGGCGGTGCAACAGTTTCTATGATCCGGATGATGTCTGCAATTTTTGGCATACTTGGCTGATTGAAATGACGTATTTTGTCCTGGTACATGAAGATACTTCAATTTTTACTTATCCCGTTTGTCCTGCTGTATGGCGCAATCATCCGGTTCTGGACCTGGATGTATGAGATGGGATATTGGGGTAAAGTAAGTTTCTCGGTACCGGTCATTTCAGTCGGGAATATCCAGGCGGGCGGAACCGGTAAAACACCTCTAGTAGAGTATATTTGCCAGCTGCTGTACGGAAGGAATAAAATAGCCCTGCTGAGCAGGGGATATAGGCGGCTGACTTACGGATTCAGATATGCTGCTCCGAAAGATACCTATAAAGAGATAGGAGATGAGCCGGCGTGGCTCAAACAGCGTTTCCCGGAAATAGCAGTCGGAGTAGCAGAGAACAGGATAGAAGGGATTCCTCACCTGATCGCCCATCAGCTGGATACGGAAGTCCTCCTGCTGGATGACGGTTTTCAGCAGCTAGGCATCCGGACGGCACTGAACATTCTGCTGACACCTTATCACAGACCTTATACCAGGGACGAGTTTTTACCGGCCGGGCGACTGCGCGAATCTGTTAAGGCGGCTGAGCGGGCGGATATCATAGTGATCACCAAATGCCCTCAGAACAGATTACGGGAGAAGGCGCAGATTGTCCGGGAACTGGGGCTATCCGTATTACCTCACCAGAAGGTATTTCTATCGTCGATCAGATATATCACGCCTTATCTTCTTTTTTATGAAGGGATGATAGAACCTTTATCTGTCCGGGAACACATTCTCTTGGTGACCGGAATTGCTGATTCAGCGCCCTTGATGACCTATCTGAAGAAACAAGGCTTGCACGTCCATCATCTGGGTTACAGGGATCATTACAGGTTCAGAGAAGAAGATGTACAGCATATTAATAAGCAGTATCTGGAGCTGAGCCGCAATCAGCCGGTCAGGATCCTGACCACAGAGAAAGATGCAATGAGATTGATCCCGTTGAGGAGTATTATCGATGCTTTGAAGATGGACATTTACGTGCAGCCGATCAGCCTGATCTGGGACGACCGACAGGGATTTGATCAAAGCATCCTGTCGTTGTTGCCGGAAGGGGTATAGGAAGAGTAATAGATCTGAATAATAAATGAGATTTAAAAGATGTTCTGTGAGCTTTGTCAGTGAAGTATAAATTATTTTATATTTTTATTATATGTATAATTGGTAAACCTTATGCAGAAGCCAAAGATTGTTCCTTGGCCGGCAAAATCCTACCTTTGAAATATGTTTTATAGAAGAAAAGTCATACTTGCTTTACTACAGTTATTTAATGGGCAGTTGGAAAAGATTCGTCTTCAAAAGATCCTTTTTCTATTTACCAGGAAACAAACGAAGGCAGAGTATGATTTTATTCCCTATCGGTTTGGCTGTTATTCTTATTCTGCAAATGCAGACATGAGCACTATGGTTAAGAAAGGAATGCTATCTGAGACAGAAACCCATTTTAAGAGTAATGAAGCAACAGATTATCTGAAGCTTCTGAAAGAAACGGACAGAAAACTGTTACAAGAAATTAAAGCAATATATGGAAAGATGGATGCTAATGCTTTAATGAGATATACTTATGTTAATTATCCGTATTGGGCTACAAAGAGTCTGAAAGCAGATAGCATTTTATCAGCAGAAGAATTAAAGAAAGTAAGATCAAGTCTGCCGGAGAATAATGCAACGGTTCTATATACTATTGGTTATGAAGGGATTTCTTTAGAGGAATATTTAAACCGATTGCTTAAAAATGATGTGAAAATTCTGGTAGACGTTCGCAGCAATCCGTTAAGTATGAAATATGGCTTTAGTAAAAGTCAGTTAAGTCGGTACTGCGAAAGTTTGGGAATACAATACTTACATTTTCCGGAGGTAGGTATACAATCCGATCAGAGACAGGATCTGAAGACGCAAGATGATTACGATCAATTGTTTACAGTTTACCGGGACAATAATTTGACCAGAACGACGGATGCACAATTACAGATCTTAGATTTATTAAAGGTAAATAAACGCATCGCTTTGACTTGTTTCGAAGCTAATATCTGTCAGTGTCATCGTAAGCATCTGGCAGAAGCTATCGAGAAGCTTCCTGCGTTTGAATATCAGGTAAAACATATTTAAGATGGCGCTGACAAAAGTTTTGGTCACTGTAAAAACATATCCGACTCTTTCCGCGAAATATGATGAACTGGTTTGTACAGCTGGTTTTCGTGAAGATGGTACGTGGATCCGGATATATCCTGTTCCTTTCCGAAAAAAAGCATATAGTGAACAATACAGGAAATATGACTGGATTGAGGTAGACCTGGTTAAAAATGAAGGTGATTTCAGACCGGAAAGTTATCGGCCGGCAGCTATTGATACAGAAATAAAAGTTATCGGACATATTGATACGGCCGGCAATTGGGAAGATCGCAAAAGGTATTGTTTAGGGAAGATACATTATAATCTATCTGAACTCATTGCAGAAGCACATAATAAACAGATTTGTACCTCTTTAGCAGTATATAAACCTGCAAAAGTTCTGGATTTTTATGCCGAGTCCACTGAGGGAGAATGGGATAAAAATAAACTGGATAAGATAATTGCTGCGAGAAGCCAGATCCGCTTATTCGAAGATTTGGCATCTGACTTTGAAGCAGTAAAGAAGGTTCCTTATAAATTTAAATTTCTTTTCACTGATAATCAGGGTAAAGAAAGCAGGATGATGATAGAGGACTGGGAAACTGGGCAGCTTTATTGGAATTGTCTCGCCAGACATGAGGGGAATGAGAAAAAAGCGATTGCAGATGTAAAAAAGAAATATTTTGATGATTTTGCAAGGACTAAAGATTTGCATTTCTTTTTAGGAACAACACGTTCACATCATTATACCTCGAGAAATCCGTTTATGATCATTGGGACATTTCATCCTAAAATAGAATTACAAGGTAGATTGTTTTAAAAGAGTCTATTCATGAAAGCACACTATTCACCGCGGATAACACCGATCGCACACGAGCAGGCTACAGAAGAGGTGCGGACTGCGTTTGAAAAACATGTCACAGAAAATGCAGGGAGCAGGATCACGAATATGAAGGCTACCTTAGGTCGCAATCTGCTGGCTTTCAACGTGTATATGGAATGGTATCCCTTGTATTACAGAGTAAAAGAGATTGTAGGGCCGAGAATGGCTTACCTGTATGCACATGCGATATCAGAAGGATCCAATTGTCCGCTTTGCAGCACTTTTTTCAGGAAGATCATCATAGATAATGGCGAAAATCCGGATACGCTCGAATTGACAGCTGAAGAACAGCAGTTGCTGGATTTTGGCAGTGCGATCTCACAGAACCGGGGAGAAGTGGCAGACAGCATTTATCATCCGGTGGCAGATCGTTATTCCGAAGAGGAAATGGTGGTACTCGTTGCGTTTGCAGGACAGATGATCGCGACCAATATTTTCAATAATGTCCTGAGGGTCAATATAGACGAATACCTTTTCCCATATACGTCTTTAGAGCAGGGCTGATCAGTCTTCTTCGTGTTCCTCACTGATCTCCAACACGCTGTACAGGTCCACGAGATTGATAGCCGTTTCGATCATCTCTTTCAGCGCCTCGATCTCGTAATGCGTCATGATGATAGATACCCGGTTGTCCAGGTTGATATTAAAGTTCTTGGTAGACCGGGAATGTTCCTGTGAGCAGTTTTTACATTCGAACCGGATAGCGCGGAGCATCATTTCCAGGTCATCCATTTCCAGGTTGACTGCTATTGTTCCGAAGACCAGTTTGAATCTTTTACAGGAAGCGCACCTGATGATATATCCATTTTTATTTTTAACGAGGAGCTGGTAGTTACACATGTTTCTGAAAGATTAGTAGAAGGCAGGCTGCCTTTAATTATTAATTTAGAATCAATCTAAACTAAGCCAAATCTAAATCTTCAGGCACACATATGGAATACCTCAATCATGGTAAATTGACTACCCAATATTGCTAGTCCGGACAGTTAACTGTTAACAGATGAGAGAACGTTATATTCATTTTAAAAATGTGGTAATGAAACTGGTCAGACGATGGACCATTGACGATCGGATTCGCTGATATTCATATTTGCGGCAGATTGCTAAGAATGTGCTTTTTGAAAGCAACTCTTCACCACACTTTTCATCACCTGCGTAAAAATACTACTGCTAAAAGTTAGCCGCTTGTGCGGGTAAAGAATCCCAATAACCAATACCGATAACTATCAGTATCGAGTAACCTTAGGCTGGGGTCACCATTTCCACATTCCCTTCATTTGCACATTATCACATTACATGGACATTTTCACATTCCCCGATCACTCATGTTTCAGATAGGAAAGCAGCAAGTCTTTTATCGCTTTTCTCAGTGCTACAGGATCTTTCGGATAATCTTTCTCGAGCTTGCTGAGTGCCAGGTAGACCGACATATCGCTGACATTGCCAGGCAGATAGATCACTTCACCGGAACCGAGGATATCATCCCATACATCCCTGGAAGCTTTCCAGAACTCCTGGTGTTTTTCCCACCAACGTACTGCTACTGCACATGCTGCATCGTCGACTTTTGTATAGGTCACATAACCTTTCTCACTTACCAGTCTTGTCCTTGAACCATCCTCATTGACAATGATCTTATCATTATCCTGGTCGTGAATGTGTCCCCATTGTTCGATCTGGTGCCTGTTGGTTCTGTTCAGTATCTGGTAGTCTTTTCTTTTGGTATATTCTCTTCGCGGAAGCGGAGCCGGTGTGAAAGCTTCCCAATAAGCGATGCCGCTCAGACCGTGTATCCATCTGGAAGATGAAGAGTATCTCGGTGCATCCATCACCTCGAACACCTTCTGTGTCCACTGACCTTTTACTTTATCGGCAGGAACGTCGAGGAGCTTCCATCTGTAATTGCCTTCAAATTCATAGAACCTGGTATTCTCGTATACCCAATCCTGCCTCCAGTGCTTGATGACCGAAGTATCGCGGATGATCAATAAGTGCTGTAAAACGATCTTTTTTTCTGATTCTTCTTCTACGAAGATATACTCTGTAGCTTCCGAATGATACCTGTCTTTATATTGATAAGCTGTATCGGGAGCAAAGGTCTCTGCAAAATCAAAAACTACCTTGTGACAGCCGCACATAGCCTTGATAGCTTTAGCATCAGCTTTGTCTTGCGCCTTTAAATAAGTTCCGCTGCCGGTCAGCAACAACAACCAGGAAAGTGTAATTATCTTATTCATATTTAGACTTATTAAAGTGGATTGCACAAAGTTAGATGGACTGGATATCAAATATTGGTTAAAATAGTAACTGATATTAGGTATTGTTTTTACACAATAGAATACCCAATCATTACCAAGACTAATTATTTGATCAGCGTGATAAGCGCTGTAAGTTTGCGCTGTTTAGAATCATTCTAATTTAGTGAAACTGCCAATTCTATTTATACCGCTTTTGCTCACGTCCGTGACCATGCTATCTGCACAGCAGAACGATGCAGCTGCAGATAGCATCGTGTCCGGTCAGCCTCTGGAAGAGGTAGTGATCAGTGCGACCAAGACACTCCGATCTACCCATTCATTGGGTGTTCCTGTAACGGTCATTAAGAAAGAAGATATCCGTAAAAGCGGATCCAACCGGCTCAGCGATGTACTGGCTCAGCAGGCAGGTCTTGTGCTGACACACGATCATGGGACAGGTATACAGCTTCAGGGAATGGATCCGGACTATACAATGATCCTTATTAATGGCCAGCCGCTTACCGGTCGTACTGCGGGTACCCTGGAACTGGACCGGATCACGCTGAGTAATGTGGTCAGCATAGAAGTGGTCCGTGGGCCATCTTCCTGCTTATACGGATCAGATGCGTTGGCGGGGATCATTAACATCATTACGGATGAGGGTTTGATCGAAGAGCCGGCAAAGGAAGCTCCTAAAAGACAGGGTTCTACTTCAATAGAGGCCCAGTACAGGCGATTCAATACTACTAACCTCTCGCTGCAGCATCAGCAGCAATGGAAAAATGTCCGCTGGAATCTCTTTGCGAACGGCTATGGCAGTTCGGGCTATGATCTGACCCCGGAAACATATGGAAAAACCGGCAATGCGTTCGGTACAGGTACCCTGGAAAACCGGGTGAACTACAAAGCCGGTGAACGGGTATCCCTGGCTTTCTACAATCGCAGTTATATCGACCGCCAGTGGGGCAATTATTATGTCCAGGCGATGGGCATCATTGATGACAGTGTAGCGGTCCGGGTGAAAAATACGGATATCAATAGCAGTATCATCACTTACTACAACCCTACACCAAAAATGAGAATGTCCCTGACGTTATATCACCAGTATTATTCCAGCAGTACCAGGGATAGCTACGAAAGTACAGGCGCATTATTGTATGAAGAAGCATTTAAGCAGCACTTTACAAAGGAGGAGCTGAATGGTACCTGGACAGCTGATAATAAGAATGCACTGACCTATGGCGGGGGCCTGATGACCTCCAGGATATCCGCTGAGCGGTATAATCAGCCGCAAAGCACCTTTAACTATTACCTTTTTCTGCAGCATGAGTGGCTCCCCGGTGAAAAGATCAACCTGACGGCCGGACTGCGCTGGGACGGACAGAGAGAGTTCGGGCAGCAGGTCAACCCTAAGTTGTCTTTCCGGTATGATCCCGTTAAGTCCCTGACGCTGAGACTCAGTGGAGGTACAGGGTTTAAAGCGCCGGATTCCCGGCAGTTGTTCCTCAATTTCACCAATCCGCTGGTAGGATATACTGTGATCGGCCATGAGTTGATCGAAGAAGAGCTGAGCCGGATGGAGGCGGAAGGTTTGATCCAGGAGCGGCTGGTACAGATTTCCAATAAACCGCTCAAGTCGGAGAGATCTTATGCCGGATCTGTAGGGTTCACTTACAAGCCGGTGAAGGGCCTGGAACTGCAATCGGATGCTTACTATAACCACGTTTACAATTTGCTGGAAACCCAGCCTTTTGCCAGGAAAACCAACGGGCAGTTTGTATACTCCTACTATAATATCAATGCCATTTTTACGACAGGTCTGCATTCTTCTGCTACTTACCGTAAACAGGGATGGGTGGCCAAAGTGGTGCATGAGTACCTGAGAACAGGCGACTACGATATGATGCGCCAGATCCGGTCCGGACAGGTATTCAGGCGCAATCCTGAGACTTTTGCCACAGAGAGGGTCTCATTAAACGAATACGGAGGCTTATTCAACCGTTCCCGGCATACCGCTTCTGCCTCTCTGACATATACCCACCCGGTTAAAGAGTGGTTTGTTTCTGCGAGAGCTACCTATCGGAGTCGGTATGGATTTATGGATATCAACGGAAATATGGTTCCGGATATCTCTGAGGAATATGTATCCGGTTATGCTATGTTTTATCTCTCCGGTGGAACTTCAGTGCTCAAAAAGAAACTCCAGCTGTCTGCAGGTATAGACAACCTTGGCAATTTCACCTCTCCTGAATATATACCTTCTATCTCCGGTATCCTGCCCTGGATACAGGTCCGATATACTTTTTCAAAATCATAATTCTGTAATCATATGCAAAACCACGCTTTAAAATTTATGAGACTGATGGCCTTTATGGCAAGCTTCGGTCTGCTGTTAACAGCCTGCTCCAAGGATGATCCTATTGATAAGGATGAGGACAAGGATCCGGATCCGGAACAGCTGGAAGTGAAGATCTTCAAAAATCTCGAAGCGGATCTGGACAGTAAAAACATCCCGGGTTATTTCAGCTTTGAGACAGGGGATGTCGTGAGTGCCTCAGAAGCTGCGACAGATAAATGGGATATCGCTTTTGCCGGAACTACTATATATGTTAACGGTGGAACTTCCGGCCCGGGCCAGGGTGCGGCGCAGATCGTCAGCAATACTTTTGAAGGGCTGACAAAAGCGCCTGCCGACGGATACAAGCAGGATACTGAATCCGGATATGCGATCCCTACCGGTAGCGGTAATGGCTGGTATTCTTATAATGCCCTCACCCACGTGATCACCCCTCTGGCAGGAAAAGTCATCGTCCTGAAAACGGCGAAAGGTAAGTATGCAAAGCTGGAGATCATCAGCTATTACAAAGATGCGCCTACCAATCCAAATGCATTGACCAGCAAAAACAGACATTACACCTTCAGGTATGTATATCAGCCTGATGGAAGCACTAACCTGAATTGAGAGAGCAATTCGTGAGTCTTTTTTCATCCCGGGGGCACATCAGGTGCCCCCTTAATTACTTGATAAAACCCGGAAACGAAACCGAAACAAAACTTTAATACTTAAAACCATGAACATGAGCAATCGATTGACAAAAATTCTGATTTTATTGGCCGGCATGAGTCTGGCTATTTCCTGTAAAAAAGACGGAGAGGAAGGAGGCTGTATAAGTGCGGCCGATTATGCCGGAACCTATGTAGGAGCCTATACCCTGAACCTGGGCGGAGCACCGATCCCTGATACCCTGGATATTTCGGTTGTTTCCGGAACACAGGACTCCCTGTCGATCTATAGCCATATTATGGGCAATTATATCTATGCCAAAACACAATGTGAGAAATTTACCTTAGGATTTTCAAATGTGAGCTTCTCTATCACCTGGGCGGATATTGAAGAAGCGTCCGGAGTAGGCAATGGCGTTTATGAGAAAGATCAGAAGAGGCTTAAACCAGTGATCAAGTTTACCGGCGGCCGCGCAGTAGCAAGTGGATTCCCTACCACTCCACTGAACAGCAGCATCTCTTTATCAGGTGACTTTGTGAAACAATAAGTGCTCTGAAATGAATCTGCCTTTCAAAAAAGATATCTTCTGCCTTTCGCTGTTCGCACTTTTCATGTGGATTCCTGTAGCCGTCTTTGCTCAGACAGGAACCATATCCGGTTCAGTAAGATCGACAGACGGTACAGCTCTTACTGGAGCGACGCTGATCATAGATAAACTGAAGCTGGGAAGCACTGCTGACAAAGAGGGACGGTTTGAGATCAGGAATATTCCGGCCGGAAATCATACGTTGAAGATCAGCTATACGGGATATATTACCCAGGACCGCAGTATCCAGGTCACTGAAGGACAAAACCCGGCATTGGAAATTGTCCTGGAAGAAGATGAGCTGCTCCTGGAAGAATCTGTCGTGACAGGAACACCCAATAAGTACATGAGTGAATATGTCTCCAAGAGCCTCAGGTTGCAGAGTAAGCTGGTAGATATTCCGCAGAACATTGTTGTAGTTGATAAATCCCTTATACAGGATCAGAATATCTTCAATGTGCTCGACGGGATCAGCAGGAATGTGAGCGGGGTCAGGAGAGATATCCACTGGGATAATGCCTATGCGGTACTGAACATCAGAGGTTCCCGCATAACAGGAAGCTTCAGGAACGGAATTTCCATGTATAACTACGTTGGTCCCTTGATGGAAGACATGTCTTTTGTAGAAAGAGTAGAGTTTATCAAAGGACCGGCAGGTTTTATGCTTTCCAACAGTGAACCTGGTGGCTTTTATAATATTGTGACCAAAAAACCTACCGGATCCGTTAAGAATGAAGTGAGTCTGCTGGCCGGTAGCTTCAGGCATTTCAGGGGTACGGCAGACCTGGATGGCGTGATCGGTAAGAAGAAAAAGCTCTTGTACCGCTTGAATGTCATGGGGCAGCATAAAAGTTCCTGGATAGAGTATGACTACAATAACCGGTTTGCCGTAGCACCGGTATTGACCTATAAATTCAGCGACCGGACCTCTCTCACTGCGGAATATACTTTTCAGCATGTGAAGTTTGCCCAGGTAGCTCCTTATGCTTTTTCCGGCAAAGGATTTAAAGATTTACCTGTAGAGTATTATGGCGGGGACACGAACCTGGATCCTAACAAAATAAAGGACCACAGCGCATTCCTGTCCTTTGAACATTCCTTCAATACCAAATGGAGTCTGAATGCGCAGGCGGCTTACAGCAAATTTACCCAGATAGGTCAGTACCTCTGGCCGGTGAGCATTGATGCAGAAGGAAATACCACCCGGGCTTTTTACCTGCAGGACCTGTGGAATGAAGGTTATATGGGTCAAATCTCTGTAAACGGGACAATCCCGACTAAGGTAGTTACCCAGCGTATCCTGGTAGGGCTTGATGCGGCGCACAAGGCTTATCTGCTGGACCATAATCTCATGAAGCTGGGATTCCTCAACAACATCTATCACCCTACTTATGGAATTCCTGAAGAAGAGATCCCGGAATATGACCACGGAAGCTCATTGGAAGACCGGGCTAATTACAGAGGGCATTATTCGTACCTGGGACTTTATGTACAGGATGAATTGCAATTCTTCAAAGAGAAGTTGAGAGTAACACTTGGAGGACGGTTTTCCATGACATCTAAAAATTCCGGGACAACTGTTCTGGCTGAACCTGAAATAACGAAGAGCCAGGTTTTCACGCCCCGCGTGGGGATCAGCGGTACAATTACCAACTATCTTTCTGCGTACGGACTATATGATGTAGCCTTTATCGAGCAGCAGGGTGCCGATATTTTCGGAACACCTTTTGACCCGTTGAAAGGCAGGAACCTCGAAGCCGGTCTGAAATGGAGCCTGTTCAAAGAGAAAGTATTGGCTACGGTGGCTTACTTCAACATCCATAAGAACAATGCACTGACAAATGATGCGGAATACCCGGGGTTTATGAAGCAAACCGGTAAGATCGTTGCCCAGGGATTGGAAATAGATATCATGGGGCAGGTCACGGACGGGCTCCATGTCGTAGTCAATTATGCATTGACGGATTCTGAGATCACTGAAGACAGCGATGCTACATTGGTGGGATCGCAGACGCCGGGTACCGCTAAACATATCGTGAACGGGTGGATACAATACCAGTTGCCCAAGACTAAGCTGAAAGGATTAGGTGCTTCCTTTGGCGTACAGTATCAGGCTAAAAGATATATCACCGGGTTGGTGAAAAATGAGGTTTTACCGGATAATTACCTGAAGCTGGATGCCGGGATCTCCTGGACCAGGCCGAAATACAGGATCAGCCTCCTGGTTAACAACTTGTTGAACGAATACCTTTACACAGGTGCTATAGTCAACCAGATCACCAGCGCACAATACTATTGGCAGACAGAAGCTCCCCGGAATTTCACTGTAAGTGCTTCCTACCGGTTCTGATCTGTTTTTTCAACCTATCAATCAAGCAAAATAATATGCCGAGCGTTCCTAAATGGTTAGCAGATACGATGGAAAAGGTATCCGGCAAATACTACCATCCTGTTACTGTAACACACATAGAATATTTTACACCGCTCCTCAAGCTGGTAAGATTTGAAGGAGAGATCAGCCGTACCAACTTTATAGCTGCCAATGTGGTGGAGTTCCGCGTATCGGAGACGGATTACCGGCATTATACCCCTTCCTTGTACGATGCAGAGAAGCAGGTCTGCGAGGTAATATTTTATCTCCATGATCAGGGTCCCGGAAGCAAATGGGCGGAAGCGCTCCGGATAGGAGATTCGATGAAGCTGATAGGCCCCGGTGGAAAAATGAGTTATCTGCCCGAATATAAGCGGCATGTTGTTTTCGGAGATGAGACCGCTTTAGGATTAATGATCTGTATGGAGCAGGCTGTCGTAAAAAACGGGCAGACATTCCTGGGAATAGCGGAGCTGGAAAGCGGGCACCTGGACTGGATAAAGTATCTCAATAGCGAAGCAACGAAAGCTGTAGAAAGCTCTTTTGAAAATCCCGCTCAGCCGGCTGTTGATTTAATGAGCAGCCAGGAACAGCTCTATCTGAAAGATCTTCACTCTACTTGTTTTTACCTGACAGGCAGAGCTAAATCTATCCAGCAGATCAAAAAATTCCTTACCTCAAAAGGAGTGTCCAGTAAGCAGATCAAAACTTATCCTTACTGGGCAGAAGGGAAAAAAGGGTTGTAAGCGAATGTAATGATGCGTTAATATGCAAATGTGAAAATGGATTGATTTGGAAACAAGAGTCGAGAGTCAGGATGCAGGCATGGGTTAATGTATAAATGTTCCGATACCGATAGCTATCGGCATGGGAAGTCCTGTTATTTCTTTACCCGCACAAGCGGGTAACTTTTAGCAGTAGTGTTTTAGATACCTGCTGGCGCAGGTGATGAAAAGTGTGATGAAGAGTTGCTTTCAAAAAGCACATTCTTAGTAATCTGCCGCAAATATGAATATCAGCGAATCCGATCGTCAGTGGTCCATCGTCTGAACAGCTTCATTATCACATTTCTCAGCAAATACCGTGGTCAGTGGTCGATCATCTGATTACCCCACATGTCTGCTTTCTTTATTCTAAACAATTAATAATATGGCAATAGTAACACCAGATCTGTTTGAAGTTTTGAACGATCCCAAAGCGGAAGCGACCTTGGCAAGATTGTATAAAGCTGCGATCAGGCAAGGTCCGTCTCTGTTCCTGCATTTCCTTCCCCAAGTGTTTAAGCTGTTTGGAAAAGGGATTGACTGGAAAACGGAAAACGAATCCTTCTATGATGACAAATATGTTCCTATCCATCCTGCCCAGGGAACCTTTCTCTATATGCAGGCGAGGGCATTGAATGCTAAGAATATCCTGGAATTCGGGACTTCTTATGGTATTTCAACAATCTATCTCGCAAAAGCCGCTAAGGAGAACGGAGGTAAAGTGATCACCACGGAATACCTGCCGCATAAGGTGAAAGCTGCCCGGCAAAATATTGCTGAGGCAGGGCTCTCAGATTATGTGGAGTTTCTCGAAGGAGATGCCAGGGAAACGTTAAAAGACTTGCAGGAAGACCTGGACCTGGTATTGCTGGACGGTTGGCCGGACCTGGTTTTCCCGGTTTTTAAACTGATGGAGCACCGCCTGAAAAAAGGTACAGTTATCGCGATAGATGATGTTGAAGGATTTAAGCCTTCTATGCAGGATTACCTGGACTTCGTGCGTAATCCTGCCAACGGCTTTTTGTCAACTACCATTTATCCGAAGAAAGGGATGGAGCTGACAGTGAAAGTGCAATAGAAAAAGATCCGGGAAAGATCTGTTCACTGATACCCTGATAAGCTGGAATCCCGGAGAGATCTGTTAATGAATCCTCATCTGAAAATCGGGGAAAATGAAAGATAAGATAAAGCTTAACCTGCAGGATAGCATTGCCGATACCTTGCTGATCACACTGTATGCAAAGTCCGTGGAAACGAAGCAGCGCAACCCGCTGATCAGCGATCCGCTGGCTTGTGAGCTGGTTGAATCAATAGATTATGATTTTTCTAAGTACAAAAATAAGCCGGCTACTTCTGTAGGCGTTGCCATCCGTGCTGCCCACCTGGATAATATGGTACGGCAATATATTGAGCAGCATCATAAGCCTGTAGTGGTATTGATCGGTTGCGGATTGGATGCAAGGATACAGCGAATAGGAGATGTGGCGGCTAAGGCGGTCTTCTATCAGCTGGATATTCCTGAAGTCATACGGGTCAGAAAGCAATTGCTTCCACAGGCTGATAATGAGCATTACTTCGCTGCCTCAATGCTCGAAACCGGCTGGATGGACGAGCTGATCTCCAGGCATCCGGACGGAAATTTCATTTTTGTAATAGAAGGTGTACTGATGTACTTCAGCGAAGCAGATAATCGGGCGGTGTTCGAAGCGTTGGCGGATCGTTTCAAGGGAGCAGAGATCCATTTTGATATCCTTAACAAATGGATGAGCACCAAATCTTCCCTGCACGATACGGTGAGTAAAACCAATGCGACATTCAAGTCAGGAATAGATGATGAGAAAGAGATTGAAAAATGGCATCCCGACCTTAAACACGTCAGGACGTATTTGTTCAACGAATTCAGAGGTTACCGGAGAATGGGGCTTTTGCTAACGACCTTAATGAGCATTATTCCCTTTTTCAAAACCTCCTCAAGACTGATGATTTATAAAGTTGCAGAAATAAGGTAGTCTTTGAGATTTGAAAAGCTACTTCTGGCCTGAAAAAAATATTCCGGGTATTTTAGGAAAAATAGAAATAATGGACACGATTCCGGAAGTAAAATTTTACTTTATACAGTTTACTTTAAATCAGTGGTTATGACAAAACAGGTAGATTGGGAAAAGCTGGCAAGTCAGCTGCGTTGTCCATCCGGAGAGAATGGCCTGAAGCTGGGTCTGAATATGGCGGATACAAATGCCGGGATGACCCGTAATACCTGGAAAATGTTGCCCGTCGCTCCGGGAGACAGCGTGCTGGAGATAGGTTTTGGGAATGGTAGTCATATTCAGGAAATTTTTGAGCATAACCCGGGAATCAAGTATACCGGCGTGGATATCTCCGAAACAATGGTGAGAGAAGCGCTGGCCATTAATGAAATGTTGCAGGATACCGGCAAACTGGATTTAGTGCACACAGACGGGAAGACGATACCTTTCCCGGATGCCACATTTGATAAAGTCTTTACAGTGAATACCCTTTACTTTTGGGAGCACCCCGAAACCTACCTGGAAGAGGTCCGCAGGGTCATGAAACCGGGCGCTATATGCTGTATAGCCTTTGCTGCGGAAAGTTTCATGAAGCACCTGCTCTTTGTGCGTTTCGGTTTCCGTTTATACAACCCGGATTCTGCCATAGAGCTGGTTGATAAGCGCCTGTTTGATGTGATCGCTATACAGGAGCATCAGGAGGTTGTTAAAAGCAATACCGGTGAAAATGTCGACCGTACCTTTTACATTCTGCGCCTGCAGGCCAGGTAGAAAAATAGATCTTTTTCGTACAGGTAATCTGTTGGTTGGGGAATTTGCCAACATATGTTTTACGATTTGCTTTTTAGTGAGAACTGCTGAAAAACAGATGGAGAGATCAGGGTACAGCATGCTGGTAATCCTCAGCTAACTATATGTTATATGATAAGATAAAATATAGACGATAATTGTTATGACAGGTATTTAATGTACTAATAAATTGTTATATGTTAACTGTGCGGAATTTTTACTTCGTCAGTTCTGTTAAACAGGATTTTAAGCTGAAAGCAACAATAGAAGCTGTCCTGGAACAGAAATTTAAGCGGATTTTATAGAAAAAATAAAAATTTTATTAAAGTGGAATAAGAAGAAATCCTCATAAGATTAATCCTGTAAACATATTAATGAAGTATTCATAACTGATTACAATAACAAAAAATAAACATTTTATGCGGTATTAATCTATTTCCTGGTATATATATCCTGCTACGTGGGAGCAGTCTGATTTTTACTATTCACATCAATACTTCTTCAACTGGTACCATATAAGTTTTTAACAAGCTTTTTAAGTATATAAATAATCATTATAATTGGATAAATATCCGGGAACAGGATCATGAGCACGAAGAGAAACGGCCAGGGTGTCATATTGACAATCACACTCTTTTTCGCAGGTTTTATGTTGAACAGTTGTTTGTCTTATAAGGATGAATTAGCAGAATTGAACAGGGAAGGATCAGAAATGTCTCTGGAAAAGAATGACATAGACAGATTGCCCGGTGAAAGTTTATCTTACGGATCCGGAAATGACAATACTGTTGTGGAGGGTAAGGAAATACTCAAGATCAGCCATCAGACTTTCTTCAAGACACAGGATCTTTTGAGTCTATTTGAAGAAAAAGAACAATATAAATTAGGCTTTATAGTGCCGTTGGATTTTGTTGTGGAAGCCCGGGGTATTTATATTCCCAACCGGGCGGAGAGATTGATTTACAACTATTCCCGGGAAGGAGAACTAATAGATGCATTATATTTCCCTAAAATGTATTCTCCGGATTATTTTACGCTGATGTCAGATAATAGTTTAGTTTTGAATGATTTTAATTCATTGAAAGTTATCCAGTTTGATAATGGAATGATCAAATATGCAGCTGAAAATACGGATCTGAAATTCAGCGCTTCGGGGAGCAACTTTCTGGTGAGAAAACGAGGCGGTTTTTTTGATAAGAAAGGACATTTCAGGGGAGAGTATAAGTTCAGCGCACAGACTTTGCTTTTTGACTATGCACTGATCGATGAGACCTCTTTTTACCTTGCTTATTATGATGCAGAGATCGGGAAAGGCGTGATCCGGCAGATCAGAGAAGGTGGCACGCTGTACAGAACTAAACAATTGGAGCTGCCATTAAATTGGGAAGAGTATAGCGGTATGAAAATATTGAGAGCGACCGATAAAGTTTGTTGGTTGCTGTTGACGGGCAGGATAAAAGCACTGAACCACACCCGGCTCGTTCAATATAACCTCGAAACCGGTGCTTATGAAATATTGCAGTTGAATAATGATTATAACGGGAACGTATTCATAGGAGAAGGATCGGCGCTTTGGTCGAGCGGAGCACTGTATAAGTACAATGAGCAGGAGCAGGCGATTTACTCGCTCTTCACAGGCGATAAGTTTATTTATCTGTATAAGTATCAGTTAGTTAATATTCCGGGATAAGTTGGTAGCTGCGGCTAATGTGGCAATGTGTCGATGTGCCAATGGATTGATTTGGAAACAAGAGCCAGGATTCAGGATGCAGGACATGGATCAATGTGAAAATGTCCCGATAGCTATCGGGACTCTCTACCCGCGCAAGCGGGTAACTTTTAGCAGTAGTATTTTAGACACCTGCTTGCGCAGGTGATGAAAGGTGTTGGAGTGAAGAACCAATTTCCAGATGTTTATTCAGCAATCTGCCGCAAATGTGAATATCAGCGAATCCGATCGTCAATAGTCCATCGTCTGACCAGCCTCATTACCCATTTGCATATTATCACATTTTCCAACGAACACAGTGGTCAATAGTCCATCGTCTGACCCTGCCGACTGTTAACCTTCTAATCATTTCCCTCCATTTTTCTTATCTTAGCCATTTACAATTCCTGTTATGCAAGAAGCGGAAAAAGAGAGATTACAACAGCAACTGAAAGATGCGCTGGTCGCCATAAAGAAACTCAAATCCAATCTCCAGGACGAGAAAAGCAAGCGCCATGAACCGGTCGCAGTGATTGGTATGGCAATGCGTTATCCGGGTGGAGTGCATTCAGCAGAAACCTATTGGTCGCTGTTGGAAAACGGTATAGATGCTATCTCCGATATCCCTGAAAGCAGGTTTGACGCCAAAGCTTTATACAATGCAGACCCCGATGTTCCGGGCAAGCTGACGGTCAGGCAGGGCGGTTTCCTGAACAGCATCGATCAGTTTGACGGCTCTTTCTTTGATATCTCTTACGCTGAGATTGAGAGCATGGATCCGCAACAGCGTTTGCTGCTCGAAGTCACGCATGAAGCCCTGGAGAATGCGGGAATACCGGTGCAGACATTGGTGGATTCCAATACCGGGGTTTTTGTTGGAGTGACGAACAACGATTATCAGAAGCGCCATTTCCGTTCCGGGGATTATAAGCTGATCAATCCTTATTCTTATACAGGAGCTGCGATCTGCTCCAATTCCGGAAGGATCTCTTACCTGATGGGCTTGCAGGGACCTTCTGTTTCAATTGATACTGCCTGTTCTTCTTCTCTGGTAGCGACACACCTGGCAGTGCAGTCTTTGCGCAACAGGGAATGTGACCTGGCCATTGCTGGAGCCGCCAACGTGATCATTGATCCGGAATTCACCATCTATTTCTCCACCCTGAATGCATTGTCTCCTGATTCCAGGTGTAAATCTTTCTCCAATGATGCCAACGGTTTCATCCGTTCAGAAGGATGTGGCATACTGATACTGAAAAGACTGAGCGACGCACAGCGGGACGGAGATAATATCCTGGCAGTAGTTAAAGGATCAGCAGTCAACCAGGACGGAAGAAGTAACGGCTTTACTGCCCCGAATGCGAAAGCACAGGAAAAATTATTGAGGACAGCCTTGCAGGATGCCCGGCTGACACCGGATCGGGTGGCATTTATAGAAGCGCACGGAACAGGTACCAAAATCGGAGATCCGATCGAAATGGAAGCGATAGCGGAAGTGTTTGCCGCTGCTAAATCAAAAGAACATCCGCTTTTGGTAGGCTCGGCCAAGACCAATATCGGGCATACCGAAGGAGTAGCAGGAATGGCAGGGATGATGAAAGCCATACTGGCCATTCAGAAAGGCATAATTCCTAAAAACCTCCACTTTAATACACCTAATGAACTGATCGACTGGGCAAATCTGCCCGTCAGCGTACCTACACAGAATACCAGCTGGAATAGTACGGAACAATATATAGGCGTCAGCGGATTTGGCGTTACAGGGACTAATGCGCATGTGATCCTCGGAGCCGCTCCGGCGCCACAGGAAAAAGAGCAGGTGGCCTTGCGTAAAGATGTCTTTGTTTTACCCTTGTCCGCGCGTACACAGGAAGCATTACAGGCTTTGGCCGGCACTTACGCAGAATTTATAGAAAGCAGCCCGGAGGAGCTGGAAGATATATGTGCCATGGCTGCCCTGAAACGTTCTCCTTTCGAGATCAGGGAGGTTTTTGTTGCTAAAACCAGAGAAGATCTGGTTGAGCAACTGAAAGACTATTCCGATATACCGGCAGAAGATCAGAAAGTATTTGATGCGGATGACTACGTCAAAGTCGTATTCGTTTGCCCGGGCCAGGGCGCTCAGTGGGTAGGAATGGCGCGGGAGCTGTATGCCTCGGAACCGGTTTTCAGGAAGGCTATTGATGCCTGTGCGCAGGCATTTTCAGGGCTGACCGATTGGAATCTGGTGGAAGAATTGCACAAAGAAGAGAGTTCTTGCCGGTATACGGAAATAGATGTGATCCAACCGGTGCTGGTAGCGATAGAGATCGCGCTCGGCGAGCTCTGGAAATCCAAAGGGATTATCCCCGATATAGTAGTAGGACACAGCATGGGTGAGATAGCGGCAGCTTACCTGGCAGGAAATATCACCCTGGAAGAAGCCGCTCTGATCATTTGTACCCGTAGCAGGCTCATGAAGCAGACCAGCGGACAGGGTGCGATGGCAGTGACAGATCTGACGGAAGAAGAAGCCCGGATCAGGCTTGCGGGGTCAGAGCACCTGCTGTCTACAGCCGTGCAGAACAGTCCGAATTCGACTGTAATTGCAGGCGATCCGGAAGCATTGCAGAAGCTGATCAACGATCTGGAAGCAGAAGGGCGTTTCTCCAGGAAAATAAAAGTAGATGTCGCCTCTCATAGCCCGCAGATGGAACCGATTATGGAACCTTTGCGGCAGGCTTTAAGCAAATTACAGCCGCAGAACAGCGACATATTATTCTATTCTACAGCCTTGAATCAGAAAATGAAAGGCGCTGAGCTCGATGCAGATTATTGGGTAAAAAACCTCAGGAACCCGGTCCGGTTCGGAGCGGTTGTGAGAGATATCCTCAAACAGGATAAAGCGGTCTTTATTGAGCTGACTCCTCACCCGGTTTTGCTGAATGCTATTCAGGAAAATATTGCCGTTACCGGGAAGACAGGAAAGGGGATCGCCTCTCTGTTCAGAGAAAAAGATGAGACAATCTCTTTCTATAAAGCTTTCGGACAATATTATAATACAGGGCTTCCGGTAGATTGGAAGCAGATTTATCCGCAGACCAACCGGTTTGTGCTGCTGCCGAATTATCAGTGGCAGAAAGAGCGGTTCTGGTTTGATGCGCAGCCGGAAATTAGCAGAACACTTACCGTCACAACCTCCGCACAGGAAACAAAGAAATCACTGAAAGAAAATCTTTTTGAGACCGTCTGGGAAGAAACTTCTGTTGAACCTGGAACCCTGCCCCGGTCTGTACTGATCATAAAAGACAGCACAGGTCTGGCCGAAGAGGTTGCTTACCTGCTCGCTCAGCAAGGCGTGGAAACGGACATTATCGGTTCTTCCGAGATTCCGCAGATACAGCCCGATGTGATCCTGCACCTGGCGGCTACGGCCGGTCATGCTACCCAGCAGGATACTTTCTTCAGTTTCCAGGATCTGATCGATCACTATAATGCCAAAGGCAAAACTCCTAAGCTCTACGTGGTGACCCGCCACGGACAGATCGTAAGTAATGATGACAAACAGATCCATATTCCGGGATCTGCACTCTGGGGACTGATCCGGACATTGCGGAACGAACACCCGGAAACAGACCCGGTGACCATAGATCTCAATGCACAGGCTGCTGCGGAAGAAATAGCGGCCCTGCTGTCACAGAAAGGAGAGATCAAGGAGTGGGCATACCGCAACGGTCACTGGTACACACCGGTATTGAAACTGGTGGCGAAAGTGGCTCCGTCGACCATCCCGTTCAATGATAAGATCACCTACCTGATCACCGGGGGAACCAGCGGGTTGGGACTCGTATTTGCGGAATGGCTGGCAGACAGAGGAGTGAAGAATCTCGCGTTGGTCAGCAGGAGCGGTATGAAGCCGGAAACACAGCCGGTGGTTGCCAGGCTGAAGTCTAAAGGGATCAAGGTAGAGGTATTCAAGGCAGATGTCGCCAATCCGGACGAGCTGGCCAAAATGGTCATGGAAGTAGAAACGGTGCTGCCTTCTGTCAGAGGTGTCGTCCATGCTGCCGGTGTGCTGGATGACGGTGCCTTCCTGAACCTGACTCCGGAACAATTCAATAAAGTGCTCGCACCGAAGATCAATGGTGCCTGGAACCTGCATCAGTATTTTTCCAGTCGCATATTGGAATCTTTTGTCCTGTTCTCCTCCGGAGCCTCCGTATTGGGAACCGCCGCACAGGGTAATTATACGGCGGCAAACATGGCGCTGGATCAGCTGGCTAATTACCGCAAAGCCTTGGGACTGGCAGCGCTGTCCATCAACTTCGGCAATATCGGCGAGATCGGCCTGGCCGCAGCAGACCTGAAACGCGGTGAGCGGCTCAAAGATCAGGGCATGGGGTTGATCCTGCCGGACCAGTTACCGGTATACTTCGATGCGCTCTTTGACCTGCCGGGCGCCCAGTATATGCTCATGGATATAGATTTCGGCAAATGGGCGCAATCCAACAGTGGAGTAACCGGCAATGCCTTCTTCAGCAGAGTGCTCCCTCAACAGGATGTAGAAGCTCCTGAAGCTCTGGCTTCTTCTGCTTCTGCACAGTTCCCTAACCTGGCTGCTGCTGTCCGTCATTTCAGGAACAGCCTGAAGACACACATCGCAGCGATCACAAAAGTACCTGCCGCAAGGATCAAAGAAGATGCGACCTTCAAAAGCCTGGGAATCGATTCCCTGATGGCCGTTCAGCTCAAAAATAAGTTACAGGCGGAGTTCGGACTGGAACTGGCGGTCTCCAGCATCTGGACCTATCCTACAGTAGAAAAATATGCCGATTTTATTGCGGACGAGCTCGGTATAGAAGCCCAGCTGGCACAATCACCGCAACAGCAGGAGCCTGCAGTCAGAGAAGGAAGACAATTTACCAGCAAAGCCGCGGCTGTCCGGCAGATCAGGACCACGATCAGGACACACCTGTCAGCGATCACCAAGATACCGGCGGCGAAGATCAAGGAAGACGCGACCTTCAAAAGCATGGGAGTAGACTCCCTGATGGCCGTTCAGCTCAAAAATAAATTACAGGCGGAGTTTGACCTCACCCTGGCCGTTTCCAGTATCTGGACTTACGCTACAGTAGAAAAATATGCAGACTTCCTGGTGGACGAGCTCGGGATCTCTGACCAGCCGGCACAGGAGACAACTGCTGCTGCATTACCGGCAACCCCGGACAGCATTGAAAAATCCGTGGAAGATATGTCCCTGGACGAGCTCATGAAAGCCCTGGATGATTAAGCAGGAATGATAACAGGGCGCGCCTTAACAGGCCGGGTGTTCGCTTTATAGTCCTCGCCTCCGTGACCGTAGAGCCTGCGGGCTACCAGCTCACCCCCTCGCGCGGGAAGAGGGGGCATCACCTGCTCGATATTGAAGTTGTGCAGAATCTTTGACCAGTCTATACAGAGCGATTCAGAGAAAATAACAATGACCTGCCGGGCTGGCTTTAATACAAAACGTAATGTTTAAAGGATAAATCAATTGAATTGGCGAGTTTTGTAGGAATATTAAATGATGAGATATTTCTGTTTAGTATTGTTTTTTCTGGTCGGTTTAGGGCTTTTGGCCCGGGCGACTGAACAAAATGTGGAGAACAAAGTACAGCAGCTGAGCCGGCTGAATAAAGATACCCGCCAATCAGAAGCTGATATTCAGAAAATCCTCAAGATCTGTTATGAGATCCATAGCCGCTATCCCGATCTGGTACTGGAACATCTTGAAAAATTAAAACCTCAGATTGAAGAAGGGAAATATTACAGCTGCTGGGTGGACTATGTTGGTCTGATACAGGAGATTTACACAGGCCAGGGCAATCTCAGAGACGCGGAAAAAATTATCGGTGATATTTACGGACAGTATGCCCAAAAGCTGAGTCAGGAAGAAAAGGTGGACATCCGGCTCAACCTGGTATATCTGTCCATTAACCTCGGGGAAACGGAAAAATCCCAGGCAATTATCAGGGAAATCCTTCCTCATGCCCGTACGGATTTCCAGAAAGCTAATTTGTACCGTGTACGGGGATTTAACTACAGAAACGAAGGCAATTATAAGCAGGCTGCCAAGGACTGTCTCAAGGCGCTGGATATGTATGCTATGCTCAAAGATACTATGAATATAGCTGCTGCATATGATCAGCTCGGAATGATTTACAGGGAGATGAAAGATTATGAAAGGGCAATTTTTTATATGCAGAAAGCCTTGAATCTGGCCCGGAAATCCGGTAACTATCGTGCAGAGATGAATGCCAGTGTCAATATAGGGGCCAACTACCGTTCCCTGAAACAGATAGATTCGGCGCTTTATTACTATAACCTCAGCATCGCTGTAGCCCGGCAGCACAACCGGCAGCAGTCACTGGCGCAGAATCTGATGAATATTGCCAACATCTATTCGGAAGAGTACGGAAATTACTCAGAAGCAGAGAAATATTACAGACAGTCGCTGGGCATCTGTTATTCGGCAGGAATCACTTACGGTATATACCTGAATTGGTATAATCTTGCCAATAATTATAAGTTGAGAAAAGAATTTTCCCGGGCAAAAGCAGCTTTGGATAGCGCAGCCGTTTATGCAGCAGTATTGAAAATGCCATCGGAGGATGCGATCATCCACGAGGGATATTATGAGTTGTATAAAGCACAGGGCGATTTTGGAAACGCCCTGAAGCACTATGAGAAGTTCAATGAGCTGATCCGGGAGATCCGGCTGGAAGCATCCAGAAAGGAGGTAGCTGAGATACAGGCCAGGTACGATCTGGCGGTAAAGGACAAAGAGATAGAGCGTATCAATAATGAATTTCAGAAGAAGAAAAACAGGAACAGGCTGCTGCTCATCGGGTTGTCCGCAGTTATCATGCTGGCAGGTGTTATCATCTCTTTTTTAATATACAGGAATAAATCACTCAGGCTTCTTTACGACAGGAATATTGAGATGATGAACAGTTTCAATATTCAGAAATCACAGGTAGCAGTGGCGGAGCCGGTCTCCGAAGATTCGCTCAAGGCCGTTTACGACAAGCTATTGGTGGTTCTGGAAAAAGACAAGATCTTTAAAAATCCTTATCTGTCTATCGCCGATGTAGCAGAAGCGGTCAAAAGCAATGAAAAATATGTTTCCGCAGCTACCGCTACCTACGGTAAAATGAACTTCAGCAACTTCATCAATTTTTACCGGATCAATGAAGCCCGGCAGTTGATCTATGACGGCCGGTATTCCAACCTTAATGAAATCATGCAGGCCTGCGGATTCAATTCCAGAACTACTTTTTATACCGCTTTCCAGAAGCACACTGGCATGTCTCCCCGGCAGTTCAAGAGTATGGCTGCTTCTCAAAAAACAGAAGAAGCTTAACCGTTCCGCTTCTGTAAAGAATCCTGCGGCAATGAATCTATATATCGGTGTATGCTTTACCCGGTAAGCGGGTAACTGGTAGCAGCAACATATTTAAATGCCCTGTTTTCGCTGGTATTCCCGAAATCCGAACATTTTTCCTGAAATCCGAACATTCTTTTTTTGGTGTCGCCTGTGTGAAAAAGGAGCTTTGTAAGCTGTAAAATTCCAATAACACCGTACGATGAAAAGAAATGTTTTCTGGTCCGTTTTCTTATTTTGTCTTTTGAATACAGGTGCTTCCATTGAAGTATTCTCCCAAACCACCCGTTACGTACGGCCGTCTGCCACAGGTGATGGTACAGGCAGCAGCTGGAGCAATGCTTCCAACGATTTACAGGCAATGATAAATGCCTCTGTTTCGGGTGACCGTATTTATGTAGCAGCAGGTACTTATGTGCCTATACGCTCTGCAAATAATACAGGAACTATCACTGAAAACAATGTCAATAACGCCTTTGTACTAAAAGCAGGTGTGGAGGTTTACGGAGGCTTTGACCCTGACAACGGCAGTACTTTGCTTACTAACCGTACGGCTATGCCCGGTTCGGGAAGTGCAAGTATCCTTTCCGGTGATATGGACGGAGATAATAGTGGCAATTCCCGCCACGTGGTAATTATTGCAGGTGGTGCTGATACTTATACGTTAGACGGTTTTATTATTCAGCGAAGCAATGCCAGTAACAGCAGTACCACAGCAGGTATAACCGTAAACGGGCAAACCGTCCGTTACAACAGTGGGGGTGGTATTTATATAACCAATGCCATAGGTGGTGTTAGTATTAAAAACTGCTGGATACGGGGCAACCGTGGCAATATGGGAGGGGGAGCATATACCGATGTGCCTGCAATCTTCACAAACTGTGTTTTTTCGGGAAATTTTACCACTACCAATAGCAGCTCTAACTCCCGTGGAGGGGGACTGTACAATGCAGGAACAGGAAGCTGGTTTGGAACAATGGTTATCAACTGTACATTCTCGGGCAACAGGGCAAGTGCAAATGATAATGGCAGGGGTGGAGCTATCTGCAATACGGGAGGTCTGTTTATTATCAATAGCATTATCTATGGAAACACTGCCGCAAACGGACAACCCGGTATCAGGAATGAGGGAGATGGCGGCACAACTGCTTCTTACTGCCTGATAGGCGACAACAGCAATGGCGTAACCGCTATCAATAGCTTAAGTGGCAACCCACAATTTGTAAATGCACCCGGTACAGGTAGTGAGCCTTTTATTACAGGTGATTACAAACTGAATTCCAACAGCTCCGTTATTAATGAGGGAGACAATGGGTATGCTTCAATTGCAGGCGATATCGATATAGCAGGATATTCCCGCATACAATTTGGTAAAGTGGATGCGGGGGCGTTTGAAAGTGAAAACGGAGCCAAAGCCGGCTCTATTGTATATGTAAAAGAAACGGGTACAGGTGATGGCAGCAGTTGGGCAAACGCAACAAACGATTTGCAGGCAGCTATCAATGCAAGCACCGCACAGGTATGGGTAGCAGGCGGTACATACAAACCCAACCGTAAGGCAAATGATGTAACCACATTTACCCCCAACGACCGTGATAATGCCTTTGTGTTAAAAAACAATGTAAAGATTTACGGAGGTTTTGCCGGTACGGAAACCTCGTTGGCACAAAGAAATCTTGGTGCAGGAAACACAAGTGTTCTTAGCGGTGATTTTAACGGCAATGATGTGGTAAGTGGTAGCGGAGGCTCATTGACTATTTCCAACAATGGTGAAAATGCTTACCACGTGTTGATTGCTGTGGGTGTCGGTTCAGGTACGGTATTAGACGGTTTTACCATTACAGGAGGAAATGCTAATGGAGGTGATACTTCTATTACCGTAAACGGACAGTCAATAGGAAGGTACAGAGCAGGAGGACTTAGTATGGCAGGAGCTACTTCCCCGACCGTTGTCAATTGCATTTTTACGGGAAATTACGGTGGACAGGGAGGAGCTGTTGCACATATGGGTACCGGAGGAGTGTCTATATTTACAAACTGTGTGTTTTTCAAAAACAGAGGAAGTTCTTATGGTGGAGTATGTTTCGCATATAGCGGAGTACAGTTAATCAATTGTACCGCTTGGGGGAACAGGGCAAATATAGGAGGCTTCGCAGATATAACCGGAAGTTCGGGCACTCTTACTATCCGTAACAGTGTCGCCTATGGTAATAGTTCGGGCATTAACAATGATGGCGGAACTTTATCTATCAGTCACAGCTTAGTACAGGGTCAAAGCTCCACAGCCAATGGCAATATCAATGGTAGTACCAACCCGTTGTTTGTCAATGCTTCGGGAGGGGATTTTCGTTTGCAGCCCACAAGCCCTGCTATCAATGCAGGTAATAACAGTCTTATACCGTCAGGAGTTACTAAAGATATAGAAGGCAATACCCGCATACAGGGTTGTGCGGTGGATATGGGGGCTTATGAAAGTACCCCTACTGCACCGGTCGCTGAACCATCTCAAACATTTTGTGCAGGAGAAACGGTGGCAACCCTTGCGGCAACAGGCAATAACCTGCAATGGTATAATGTATCAAGCGGGGGTACGCCATTGGCTTTGGAAACAGCACTTGTTTCGGGAACATCATATTATGTTTCCCAAACCATCAACGGCTGCGAAAGCCCGAGAGCCACTGTCAGTGTAACCGCTGCACCTGTGTACAATCATACCATCAGTCCGGCTATTTGTCCGGGACAATCTTACGTATTTGCAGGAACGGAATATACAAGCTCTGTAAGCGGCGTGGTGCATGTTTTTGAAAGTATCTACGGCTGCGACAGCACCGTTACTATGAACCTTACGGTTAATCCTACATACAACCATACCATCAATCCTGTCATTTGCACAGGGCAGTCATACAATTTTGGCGGTACGGAATATACCGAATCCATAAGCGGGGTGCAGCATACATTTACGTCTGTTGCAGGTTGTGACAGCACTGTTACCATGAACCTTACTGTTTTCCATGCCCGTTATGTAAAAGCAGGAGGCACAGGCAACGGCAGCAGTTGGGCAAATGCTTCGGGTGATTTGCAGGCAATGATAAACGAAGCTTGTTCGGGAAGCAATATTTTTGTAGCGGCAGGCACATACTACCCCAACCGCAAGGCAAATGATTTGGAAACCATTACGCCCAACGACCGTGATAATGCTTTTGTTTTAAAAAATAGTGTGCAGCTTTACGGAGGCTTTGCCGGTACAGAAGCTTCGTTGGCACAAAGAGATTTATCTAACCCTGCAAATAAAAGTATTCTTAGCGGTGATTTTGACGGTAATGATGTGGTAAGCGGCAGTGGTAGTTCATTGGCTATTTCTAATAATAGTGAAAATGCACACCACGTAGTGATAAGTGCAAATGATGCAGGTGATGCCGTATTGGACGGCTTTACCATTACAGGGGGAAGATATGCGGAAGGGACAATTCAGGTAAATCTCTCTACTGTTTACCGGAGCTATGGCGGGGGAATTTATATTACCGGTTCTTCTCCCGGTATCCGTAATTGTATCATTACAGGAAATGATGCCAATACGGGCGGAGGCGTATATGTTACAACAGGCAGCTCTCCGTCATTTACCAATGCTGTATTCGCTAAGAATATGGCAGGCAGTACCAACGGTGGCGGTTTGTATAATTCCGGCGGCAGCGGTTCCACCACTACTATTACCAACTGTATTTTTTGGGGCAATGCTGTTTCAGGTGCCAATGGCGGGGCTATCAGTCTTTTAGCTCCTAACAGCGTAGCTCTCAGGAACAGTATTGTATATGGCAACAAAAGTGGCATAAACGGTTCGGCGGTAGTATCATACAGCCTTGTTCAGGGCAGTAGCTCTACTGCTGATGGTAATATCAACGGCAGTACCAACCCGTTGTTTAGAGATGCTGAAAACGGCGGTTTTAGTCTGCAACCTACAAGCCCTGCTATCAATGCAGGCAGTAACAGCCTTATACCGGCAGGAATTACTACCGATATTGTAGGCAATGCACGTATCACAGGAGGCACGGTGGATATGGGTGCTTATGAAGCATGCACCATTACCAATAGTATCAACCCCGTTATCTGTACAGGGCAATCCTATGAGTTTGCCGGTACAGTTTATACCCAATCGGTAAGCGATATCGTGCATACATTTATTTCAGGAAGCGGCTGTGATAGCATCGTTACGATGAGCCTCACGGTAACACCACCGATAACCAACACGATTGACCCGGTTATCTGTACAGGGCAGTCTTATGAATTTGGCGGTACGGAATATACCGAATCGGTGAGCGGCGTGCAGCATACATTTCAGACAGCCGAAGGTTGCGACAGCATTATCACCATGAATCTTACAGTAACACCGCCTATAACCAGCACGATTAACCCGGTTATCTGCATAGGACAATCATACAATTTTGGCGGTACGGAATATACCGAACCGGTAAGCGGCATACAGCACACTTTTACAACAGCCGAAGGCTGCGACAGCATTGTTACGATGAGCCTCACGGTAACACCACCGATAACCAACACGATTGACCCGGTTATCTGTGGAGGGCAATCTTATGAATTTGGCGGCACGCAATACACAAGCTCCGTTAGCGGTGTAGTGCATGTTTTTGAAGCCATCAATGGTTGTGATAGTACTGTTACTATGAACTTAACCGTTAATCCGACGTATAATCACACTATCAATCCTGTTATCTGTGAAGGGCAATCGTATGAGTTTGGCGGTACGATTTATACAAGTTCCGTTAGCGGTGTAGTGCATATTTTTGAAACCATCAACGGCTGTGATAGTATTGTTACTATGAACCTTACTGTTAATCCTACATATAATCACACTATCAATCCCGTTATCTGCGAAGGGCAATCTTACATGTTTGCCGGAGCAGTTTATACCGAAAATATAAGTGGTGTGCAACATACATTTACTTCTGTAAACGGTTGCGACAGTACGGTAACCCTGAACCTGACAGTTGCACCTACTTACAATCACACCATTAATCCTGTTATCCATACAGGGCAGTCATACAATTTTGGCGGCACGGTTTATACCGAATCGGTTAGCAACGTGGTGCATGTTTTTGAAAGCATCAGCGGCTGTGATAGCACCGTTACCATGAACCTGGAGGTAATACATATCCGGTATGTAAAAGAAGGTGGTACAGGCGATGGTACTTCATGGGCAAATGCTTCCGGCGATTTGCAGGCCATGATAAATACCACAAGTGCGGGCGATACCATTTTTGTAGCCGCCGGCATTTACAAACCCAACCGCAGGGCAAATGCTACGGGAACGATTACACTTAATAATCGCAACAATGCTTTTGTATTAAGAAATGGGGTAAAAATTTATGGAGGCTTTGCAGGTACGGAAGCTTTACTGTCAGAAAGAATTTTAGATACTGATAACCCTTCTATTCTCAGCGGAGATTTCAATAATAATGATGCCGTCACCGGCAGTGGGGAAACGTTGTCCATTACCGGGAATACGGAGAATGCCTACCACGTGGTGGTTGGTTCCGGTAATCTTAATACCGCAGTATTAGACGGATTTACTATTACCGGGGGGAATGCTAACAGCAATAGTATTACCATTACCGTAAATGGAAATACAATATACGGTGAGGATGGAGGAGGAATCTTTCTCACGACAGCATCTTCCGCTACAATAGCAAACTGTATTTTTTCCCGTAATTCCGCTTCGTATGGTGCAGGGATGATCGTTTATAATTCTTCTCCTTTGATAGATAATGTTACATTTTATCATAACCGTTCCGGTTCGGGCGCGGGAGGAATGTATTTGTATTCCGCTTCACCCAAAATTTCTAACGCTACATTTCGGGCTAATAGGGGCAACGCAATAACAAATAGCGGCTCCTCTACAACGATAACCAACAGTTATATAACGGACAATTTTACCGCGGGCAACGGTGGTGCAATATATTCTTTTGGCAGCTCTTCGTTATCTGTTACCAATAGCATAATAGCTGGTAATACTGCCGAAGGATATTCATCTTCAGGCGGTATTGATAATTCCGGGAACAGCCTGACAACTGTTAATTGTACATTCTATAATAATACAAATACAAGTACAAACTCCGGTGGAGGAATATCAAACTATTCGGGAACTACAACAGTCAGGAATTGCATTTTCTGGAATAATACAGGCGCTGACAATGTCGGTGCAACAAACGGAATAATACGAATGGGGGGAACAATTACTGCCGTTTACAGCCTTGTGCAGCAGGAAGACGGTGTGTATCCCGGGGAGGGCAATATTAATACTGACCCGTTGTTTACCGATGCTGAAAACGGTGATTTCAGTTTACAATCCTGCTCACCTGTTATCAATAAAGGCAATAACAGCTATATCACTGCTGCTGCTGATATAGCAGGCAATACCCGCGTACGGCGTGGGACAGTAGATATGGGAGCTTATGAAAGCCCTGGCTATGGTTTGCAAACTACCGCCAATACAGCCCTGACAGCCAGCGGATACTGCGAAGCACCGGACGGGTGGATACATTTCTACCACCATGATAATGAAGATAAAATCTTTGTGTCCGTACATACCCACGGACAGGATTTGGGAGAAATCCATGCCGCTACGATTTTGCAGGAAAATTATGCGCACACCGCTCAATCTTTGAGTATCCCTTACGGACAAACTAAAAATTTCTATCCTTTCAACAGGAGCTGGGCATTGGAAAGTGATAACACTTTTGACAATCCGGTCAGTGTCAGGTTTTATTTCAATGCTACGGATAGTTCGGATATAGCTGCATTACTGCCTTTTGACGCATTACAACAACTGACCTTATACAAAGTAGATGGCAATGATATCCGGGACAGAGATGCTACAGGTTACAAAGAATATCTGTATGGAGAAAACCCTGATACAGAATACTATACCTTCGGTGAATATCAGGGTATCCGCTATGCGGAATTTCAGGTCAGCAGCTTTAGTACAGGCACGATGGCGATGACGATGGAAGAAGCTGTACTTCCGTTGGATCTGTTGAGCTTCACTGCGTCCGGAATAGAAAGCAGAACCTATCTGCAATGGCATACGGTCAATGAAGAGCATGTGTCCCATTTTGAAATAGAGAGAAGCCGTGATGCCCGGAACTGGCAAACAATCTATACAACAGCAGCCCTCAACGGTATAGAACAGCGATATGAAGCCTGGGATAATCAGCCGTTGTCAGGAACGAATTATTACCGGTTGAAGATGACAGATCTGGATGGTACTTATAAATACAGTAAGATCGTGGAAGTGACCTTTGGCGGCAGTGCCGGTCAGCCACAATTTATGATCTATCCAAACCCTAACAACGGTATATTCACGATAAGAGCGACCGGAATGGAAGACCAGAAAGTACGGATTCAATTGTATGACGCCTTAGGTCGGTTGATGTACAGTGACAGGATACAGGAAGGTAATAACCTGGTCAGCTTGGAGAACCTGGTCAGTGGTCTGTATTATCTGAGCATCGCTGTTCCTGGCAGGACACAGGTCCGGAAGGTAGTGGTTGAATAAGATGGCGAATCAATGTGGCAATGCTGTCAGTTTAATGTGACAATGTGGCAATGCTGTTAATGTGATAATTAAATGATGAGTCCAGATTCCGATAATTATCCAGACCCGAAACCCGGTGGTTGAAGTCTATATTTCAGTACGCCAATGTGAAAATGGATTGATTTGGAAATAAGAGTCAGGATGCAGGACATGGGTCTATGTATAAATGTTCCGATACCGATAACTATCGGCATGGGAAGTCCTGTTATTTCTCTACCCGCACAAGCGGGTAACATTTTAGCAGTAGTGTTTTTAGACACCTGCTTGCGCAGGTGATGAAAAAATGCTGTAGTGAAGAACCGATTTCAAGATATTCATTCAGCAATCTGCCGCGAATTTGGATATCAGCTAATACGATGGTCAATGGTCCGACTGACTGTGGTCTGATTCATTCTCACATTTTTTCCAGCGAATACGATCTTCCGATATCGGAAATGGTCCGACTGGCTATGGTCTAATCTATCAAAGCATAAAAAAAGAGCAACGATTACCGGAACCGTTGCTCTTATATTTTAAAGAAGAAAGATCTTAGTAGATACCGATATAATATTGGTCAGCACCTGCTGTGATCTTAGCACCCAAAGTACCTTTAGGGCTGGTAGAGTTAACGTCAAAGATGTAAATATGACCTTGAACACCTACCGGAGCCAGTGCAATGTAGAACTTGCCGTCACGTACTACGGAATTCTGGTATTGCTGCAACCATAACTTGGCCGGAGTTTCCAGATCTACGACAGTATTGTTGTTCAGGTCGATTCTGGCCAGTCCCCATGCAGAAGAGTAAGTAGGTTCTCCGGAAGGATTTACACCGATCTGAACCTGCTCTTCCCCGATCTTTTCGTAAGGAATATAACCGATTCCGTTTCCTGCATAGAACCATCCGTTGCTGGAAGCTTCTTTGCCCAACAAACCGCTGACGCTGAATTTGTAGCTGGTGTGATATTTTCCATTGACGATTTTTAAGATGTTGAGGTCTTTACCGTCGCTTACCATTTGTAAGATCTCACCTGCTTCGTTAACGTGTTGAGTAGGAGTACGGTAGCCGTTAGTAGCACCTTTTGCCAGCGTAGTTTCGATAGCAGTAGCATTCGTCAAAGACGGATAATCCAGAACCAGTGTGAGCGCTTTGTCTGTTGCCTCATTCTTACCTGTTGCAGGATTGAATTTGCTCACAGCAGCTCCGTAGTATAGTTTACCGCCGGATACCACAGGACAGTCGATCCTGGAGATAAAGTAACCTTCTTTACCTAATGTGCCTGGAAGCTTCAGATCTATTTCTTTGTTGAAATTAGTGCCGAAGTTCATAGCTTCAAGATTCAGAATACCGATGCTTAAAGTCATCTTGTGACCCAGGTATTCAGTATTATCCGCGCCGCCGTATTGTGCAGTAGACGCTATGTAGTGGACAGAAGCCTCCTGGTCGTTCAGCTTGGTGAAACGGACTGTCTTGCTACCCAATGGAATAGACGAGTCAAATGTGGTAACATGTGTATAGTTATCACCGCCGTTGTAAATCAGCTTATCTATAGTGCCCTGAGTATAGTTCAGGCTGTAAACAGTAGAGCCGTCTGATGAAAAGAATACCCTTGCAGTACGGGAAGAGGTCATGGAGTGTCCTTTGCCCTCGAAAGTGATTTCTCCGGTGCTGATATCAGGAAGACCCTGCAGATAGGTTCCTGATATAGAGCCCGAACCACTGGCAAAGCCTAACTGGAAATCTTTTTCAACGATGGGTCCTGGATCCGGATCCTGGTTGTCTTTTTTACAGGAGCTGAATAATGCTGCCGCACAAGTTGCAGCAAATAGCGTTGATCTGAAGTTAATGCTCATTTTAATGAATTATTTAGAGGTAATCGAATAAGTGATCTTGGCGTAGAAGGCCCTGCCGGGCTTTTGTAGACCGAAGTTGTCAAACACTTGCTGGTTAGTAATATTTTTAGCATCCACACTGACGGTGATCTTGTCAGACGGAATGGTAAAAGATATACCCATATCATTGGTGAACTGTGTAGGAATATAATCCAGGTTTTTGCCTCCTATATTCGCCCAGTTTCTCAGGAACTGCTGTACATAACTGATATGGTAGTATATGGATGCCCTGAAATTTTTTACGAAAAGGTTTTGGATAGTGTAAGATGCATGCGCGTTGAACTTGAAGGAAGGCTCGTTCCGGATCTGCATCCTGTAATAGAGATATGGAGCCCCGTTGGCATCGTATTTTGTATTGAAAAGCGCGTCAAACTTGGAGATATTGAAAATGAAATTGAATTTCTGGTCAAAGTTGTACGTGATCTCCGCATCGACTCCTCTGGACAATACATTCTCCAGGTTTTCAAAAGAAGAGTAGGTAAAGCTTCCCGTCCGGATAGCTTCCCTGATCATACCTCTGGTATTTCTGTAGAATAAAGAAGTGTTGATTTTAATGTGGTGCTTATTGAATTTTAGTCCGCCCCAGTTGATGCCCAGGTTGGCGTTGTAGCTGGTTTCCGGCTCTAATTGTTTTGACGGAGCCAGGATATTATCGTTCACATTACCGAACAGTTCGTCAGGACTTGGGAGTCTGATAGCTTTCTCAAAGGAGCCTAAAAGATATAGATCAGTGATCACCTGGTAGGATAATGCCAGTCCGTACCCGCTGTAGTTGACATTTTGAGTATAGACATTGACATCATATACAGCGTTGCCTTGTACTATTTCTTTGCGGTAAGGTTCATTAGAAATTGCTTTCAGGAAATAGTGCTTATAGAAGATATTTGTTTTCAGCTTGTCTTTGAAAGCGATGTTTTCATAAGTCAGGGAAACAATATTTTTCTGCAGATCCCTGGTATTTTCCAGAAGCTGTAAACCCAATGGCTGCAGCTCGTCCGAAACACCTCTGATGAAGTTATTATGGATGTAGTTGAAATAAAAGGTGTTCTTTTCGGTAATAGCATAACCGATATTAGCCTTGGCCATAAATGTTTTGTCGCTGTTGATACCCAGTGTTTTCTGGCTGGCGACTTCAGCACCGCTGTTATACCTGATAGGGGTGCCGTCAGGGTACTTCAGCTGTTTACCCGACCAGTCGTACATGATGCCTACCGTATCTATCGCCTGTCTTTTCAGGTAAGAATAGCTTCCGTCCAGTTTTACTGACAAACCTTTCGTAAAAAGATCTTTCTTGTTGTAGGTAAGCGTTGCGATGTTGGAAGTTCTCCGGGTATGTCTGTCTCCATAGACATTGTCCATTGTAATGCCGTGCTGCACTTCTTTATAATCCCTGGAAAGAATAGTTCCCACCATGAACCTGTCTGCCCATTTTACGTTCGTATAACCGATCTCGGCTTTACCTCCGTAAGACATATAAGCGTCATGAAATCTTCTGGCGGTCTGATCCGGGAAAGTCTGACCGGTATAGTCTTTGAAAGCTATGCTTTTTCCCCATACCTTATAACTGTTGTCACTATAGTTGAAGAATGCAGAACCGGTGAAGGTCAGCCCTTTCTTTGTCCTGTAATTACCTGTGACATTCCATTGGTGCGTGTTGAAAGAACCGCCGGAATAAGAGGTGACCAGGGAATTTCTGGTTTTGTTTTTCAATACAATATTGATCGCGCCACCCAGAGCGTCTTCTGCCAGATGCGCCGGAACAACACCTTTATACACTTCTATTCTTTCTATCAGTGCCGGCGGAATGCTGTTCGGTGAAAAGGAAGCACCAAAGTTAGAGGCTGGAACGCCATTGATGAAGATCTTTACAGCATTCCCGGAAAGGCCGTTGAGGTTATAATTCACCCGGGAACCCAATCCGCCGTCTTGCCGGATACGGATACCTGCGGAGCGGTCCAGCAGCTCGTTGGTCTGAACGGACTGCAGGGCTGCTACCTGGGTTTCAATGACATTGACGGCAAATCCGTCAGTTTCTATTTCCTTTTTTTCGGTTTTTACACTGACGACCACTTCTTCAGTAGTGAATCCTTCCGAAGACTCTACCGTGATGACAAGGCGACTCTTATTGCTCCTGAAGTCGACATCTATCTCTTTAGCCTTGATCTCTATAGAAGTGATGATCAGGGTATATTGCCCGTGAGCGAGACCATTGAACTGAAAAAATCCTTTTTCGTCAGTAATGGCGTGGAGTTTAGTGTTTTTGACCACAACGGCTGCATAAGCGACAGGTGTTCCGTCAGTCATCTTTACTGTTCCCGAAAGCGTTTCAGACTGTGCAAATACAATATTTCCCCATAGCAAAAGCTGTAAGACCGTGATGCTTACGGCAAATGACTTACTTCTCAAAAGGCTGTTCAGGGAATACAATAAGATTTTCAGGGTATCGAAAGGCATCCTGACTATTTGATTCATATAATTGGTATGCGTCAGATTCTTTGTCATGCTCTGTTTATTGTATCTGTTTGTTGGCACCGGCTGTCTGATTCATAGTTTTGTCAAACTTTGTAAACCACCTCTCTTGGCCGGGATTTTATAAAAGACTTTGCAGCAAATAGCCTTAGCTTCGCATCATGCCGTTTGGGATAAAGATGTATGGCTTCTTATTTTTATCCAGTCTAAATAAAATCTTATTTTTGCGCAAATCTATTCATGTAGAATGGCAGCTTTTGACGGAAAAGGAAATTAGAATGACGTAATCGGCAAATAATGATATCAAAACATGAGTGTAAACACTGTGGTAATATTAGCTTAATCTATGAGTGTATTTGACCTGCCGGATTGGAAAGAAGAATTAAGTACAGATTGTGATCTTGAGAAAAAAAACTGTATTTCCGGGCATACTGAAAAGTTCACAGCTGCTCTTAAAGAAGTTCTGGTATACATATATGTAACTAACGGGAGGCTGGAATTAAACATTACCGGCGAAACCCAGACCATAAAGAGTAATGAATATACAGTGCTTTATCTGCCGGAAGGAGAAACCTTCTCCTGCACGGTTTTGGAGGACAGTGACTTTTTTACGGTGCGGTTCTTACCGGATGCGCTTATTAAAAGGATAGGAAGGCTCTGCTGCTTTATTGAAAAGATCCTGGATAATGTTACTCAGAATAGTCCGGCTTTTTTAGCTGAAGAGCCGATAAAAGCCAATCCGGACGTTACTCTGGCGATTTCCGAAGTCCAGACAGCAATGAATAAGACGGAATTCCAGGCCTTTTTTCTGGAAGCCTGCGGTTTTAAGCTGATGGGGCTGTTTCTGGAACAACTCGACATGCAGCATTCTGGTTGCGGACATATAAGACAGGCGGACATAGATAAGATGTATCTTGTCCGGACGCTGATCGAGAAAAATATTCATAAACCTTTATCTATTTCCGAACTGGCCAAGGAAGCGGGAACGAATGCCGCTTATCTGAAGCAGCAATTCAAGGAAATTTTCGGAACGACAGTATACGGTTATACCATTCAGTATCGCATGGAGCTGTCCATGAACCTGCTGAAGAATAGTCAGTATTCCATTTCAGATATCGCATTCCAGGTGGGTTATAAACATGCGACGCATTTTACACAGGCCTTCAAAAAATATTTTGGCTACCTGCCGAACATGCACAGGAAGATCCAGGTGTTGCTGGTGGATTTTTACATGAGCTGGATACATGATTTCGGAATGGTCAACACACTGAATTCAACACTTTTCCAGGTTTAAGACACAATCCCCGGACAGCGCTCTATTTAAGAATTTATTTTAATAGAGATAGTCAAGATTGATATCCGCGTTTATTAGTTTTGCGCCCATGACAAACTCATTTAAAGCACACCCCTGGCACGGCATCTTCATTGGTGAGAACGCGCCACGGATCCTGACTACTTTTATTGAAATAGTGCCTGCTGATACCGTTAAGTACGAGATTGATAAAGCCTCCGGCTACCTGAAGGTGGACCGCCCTCAGAAATTTTCCAATATAGTACCTGCTTTGTATGGTTTTGTTCCGCAGACATATTGTGGCGATAGCTGCGCAGAGTTTGCTATACAGCAGACCGGTAGGGAAGGTATTGTCGGAGACGGCGACCCGCTGGATGTATTGGTGCTCACAGAAAGAATTATCGCTCATGGAAACATCCTGGTACAGGCTAAGCCGATCGGCGGATTCCGTATGATAGACAAGGGAGAAGCAGATGATAAGATCATTGCCGTAATGGAGCAGGATGAGATCTATAAAGATTATAATGATATCAGTGAAATGCCGAAAGCGATCATCGCGAGGTTGAAGCATTACTTCCTGACGTATAAGAATATTCCCGGCGAATCTGCCGCTATCTGTGAGATTACACATACATACGGCAGGGAAGAAGCTTATGAAGTGATCAAAAGATCACAGATCGATTACCAGAATAAGTTTTCCCTGTAAACAGAACAGCGGAAGTTCCTGTTTATTTATTAAATTAAAGGCTATGAAACGTAGCAGGATAGGATGGCTCTTGTTGGTAGCGGCATTCACGGTCTTTTCTGCATGCAATAAAGGTGCCGGTTGTCCGGCCAGTGAAGCATCCAGGAAGATGGTAGATGTCGGTTCTAACAAGAATGCAACATTTGGCGAAAAGAAAACCAAGAAGACGCCGAAATCTTCTGTAATGCCCGCTGAAGTGAAGTACAAGCGGCCACGTCGCTGATCTTCTTAAAGGTCCTTCAGCTTTTTGAGATTATTGATGACAATATCGCCTTCGATGATCTCGAGCGCACCTGTATCTTTCAGGTCGCTCATCATTCTGATAAAAGATTCCCTTGCGGTTCCGATATATTTAGAGATCTCTTCCCGGGTCAGTGTGATCCTGACGGGTTCGTTGTCATTCTTTTTATACTTCTCGTACAGATCGCAGAGTGTTCTGGCTACCCGCTGGCGAAGGGTGTCATAGGCCATGTGCAATAACTGCTCTTCTTTTTCTACCACATTGCTGGTCAGCATTTTGATGAACTGCCGGGCGATGTCGATATTGCTGTAGATCAGCTGGACAAAATCGGATTTCGGGATTAGGATCAGTTCTGTATTTTCTATACACTCCGCATAATCCTTGTAAGCAGAATCTTCCAGCAAAGGATAATACCCGAAATATTCACCCTGTTTATAGATGCCGGTGATCAGCTCTTTTCCTTCTTCATGAAGCCGGAATGTTTTTACAGAGCCTTTCTTGACATAGTACAGGTAGGAGGCGCGATGGCCTTCCAGGTAGATCAGCTCTTTCTTCTTATATTTTTTTGCATCCCGGAAATTAGATCTCAGTTCTTCATCAAAGCTCTTGGTAATGTTACCTTTTTCTACCAGTATTTCCAGGTTTTCGGGGGCATTACCGACAATACTTTTGAACATCTCTATACGGTGCATCCGGAGTTGAACGGCATTCAGGAGTTCTTCTTCTGTAAAAGGTTTGGTGATGTAATCGTCCGCTCCCATGCTCATACCTTTACGGAAATCCGCCTTTTCAGCTTTGGCCGTCAGGAAGATGAAAGGTATCCCTGCTGTTTTGACATCCTGGTTCAAACCTGATAAGACGCCGTACCCGTCGAGGTCCGGCATCATAATATCGCATATAATGAGGTCCGGCATCTGTTTCCGGGCAAGTTCCAGCCCCGTTCTCCCGTTTGCAGCCTGGGTAGTCTGGTATCCTGAAAGTTCCAGGAGTTCGCAGATGTTTTCCCTGATATCCGTATTGTCTTCTATTACTAAGATCTTTTTCATATTGGGAGTTGAATAGTTAATGTAGTCCCTTTATCCGGCACTGAAGTAAAGCTCAGTGAACCGTTCAAAATCTCGACATATCTTTTAACAATATATATGCCAAGTCCCGTGCCTTGTATATTGGAAGAGTTGCTGGCTCTGAAAAATCTTCCGAACATGTGCTTTTGCTCTTCCAGGGGAATGCCGATCCCGTTATCCTTTACATGGATGAAGAAAGTTTGGCCTTTCTGTTCGAGGATGATCTGGATGATACCGTGCTCATCGCTGAATTTGATAGCGTTCGAGATCAGGTTGGAAACCGCGATCTTGAGCAGATGCTTGTCTGATATGATCTCAACCGGTTCGCAACTGATGAGCCTGACCTTTTGTCCGGGCTTGCTCAGCTCTTTCATCTCGTTGACAATGTTGTCTATACTGTTACAGATCTCAAATCTTTCATAGTTGACTTTGATCTGTCCTTCTTCGATTCTGCCGATGGAGAGGAAATCTTCCAGTACAGAATTAAGGTGCTCTACAGAGGATTTGATCCTCAGGATGTGGCGTTCGCAGTTATCCATCTGGCCTGCGTGAATATACCTGGAAACCAGGCTGGCTGAAGAAAGAATGGTGCTCAGCGGGGTCCTGAATTCATGGGAGGCCATGCTGACGAACCTGGATTTAAGTTCCCCCAGCTCTTTTTCCTTATCCAGGGCATCTTTGAGCTCATTGCGGGATTCTTCCAGTTCCTTGAGCGTTTCCTGTAACGTATACGTCCGCTCTGCTACCTTTTTTTCGAGGTCAAGATTCAGCCTTTCCAGCTCTTCACGGATATTTTCCAGCTCCTTATTCTGCCGTTTGATCTTCAGTTCATTCTCTTTCCGGATAGTAGAGTCGATAATAAAAGCAGTAGTGAGTCGGATCCCGTCTTTTTCGAAAGGGCTTAAGCTGATTTCTACCGGAAAAACGCTGCCGTCTTTTCTTTGTCCGTACAGATCGAAACCGGCTCCCATGATCCTCGTTCTCGGATGGCTGGTATAGCCGTCCCTGTGATGCTGATGATGCGGCCTGCTGCCGCTTGGCACCAGCGCTTCAACTTTCATTTCGACGAGCTCTTCTGTCGTATATCCGAACAGCTCTCCTGCATAAGCATTGGCTTCTACAATTTGCCCGGATTGAGCCACAAGAATGATCCCTACGGTCTTGTTGTCAAACAGGAGTTTGTAATCATATTTTTCCGTGCTGTGCATTCTGTTAAATTACAAAATACCGTATAATCCTTTAAAAACTTACGCTATCGGAGATAAATCTTCCTGGAAATGTGGAAAACAGTATTGTAAAACACGGATATAAAGTAACTTATGAAGAGAAGTTTAGATCAACTGAACTTTTCTTCTATAATTCCGGCAATTCTTGAGGCAGTAATGTCCCAGGAATATTGCTCTGATAATACCAATGCTCTTTTTGCAGCTTGTTCCCTAGTTTCCCGATAGTGGGCATAAATATACATATACTTGCCCATTAATTCAGTATCCCCGGGATCGCAGATCAGGCCGCTGTCGCCGGCAATTTCTTCCATGGGTGAATTCCGGCTGGTGATGCTCGGCACTCCGCAGGACATGGCTTCCAGTACCGGCAAGCCGAATCCTTCATAGAAAGAAGGATATACCATAGCTGTTGATGCGGCGATAAGTTCCGCTACTTGTTGACGCGGGAGATGTTCCAGCCAGATAACACAGTTCTTATAGGTCATTTCCTGGTAAAATTGTTCCAAGGCTTCATTTTTCCAGGCCTTCCTGCCCGCTATGACCAGCAGATGTTCGAGTTGCGGATGCTGTTTTTTAAAAGATTCAAAGGCTTTAAGAATACCCAATACATTCTTGCGCGGGTGAATGGCGCCTACATAAATGAAGTAAGGATTGGTGCGTGTGAACTGTTGACGGACCTGGATTTTCCTATCTTCCGGAAGTGGTTTAAAGATGTCGGATACACCGTTATTGACCACTGATATCTTGTCCGGATCAATATCGTACTCCCGGATGATATCTTTGGCTGTAAAATCGGAAATGGCCAGGATATGTTGTGCTTTATGGCAAAATCTGGGGGTATAGTACCGGTAGTATTTTTCTACCATCCAGGGAATACCTTGCGGGTAATGTTCAAATGCGAGATCGTGAACAGTAAGGAGTTGCGGTATTTCTGTAGAAAGACTGGCGTAACTGTCAGGTGAGAAAAAAAGTTCTATATTGTGTTTTGAAAATTGCCTCGGCAGGTTTTTTTCAAACCACCAGTACCATAAGGCAGGATGCCTTGCAGGCGGGTAACATACGACCGGAGTGATTCGCTCATGCGGGATAAATATATCAGCGTAAGGACGATCAAAAAAAAAGAACCATTCGTGCTGCGGAAGTAAAGTGACAAGCCTGGATGCGACTTCCTGAGTATATACACCGATGCCTTCAAGCTTCCCTTTGAGCAGGAAACGGGTATTGATTCCTATACGCATAGGTTACAAGGTAGTTTTTTGATAGTCAAATTTTATAACTTGCGGAATTATTTAATTTTGCTCTACAAATATAGACCGAATGAAATTGATCGTCTCTTCCAGCACACTCTTGAAAAATCTTCAGAAAATATCAGGTGTGATCAGCACCAATACAGTATTGCCCATACTGGAGGACTTTCTCTTCGATATAAAAAACAGTGTGCTCACCGTTTCTGCTACTGATCTGGAAACTTCCATTTCTACCAGTTTCGATGTAGATGCTACCGAAGATTTCAAAATTGCTATCCCCGCAAAGATCCTGATCAATATCCTGAAAGAGTTGCCGGAACAACCCGTAACGATCTCTTTCGATGAGCTTAGTTTTGCAGTGGAGCTGACAACGGATAACGGTAAGTACAAATTATCCGGCGAGAACGGGGATGATTTTCCTAAAATTCCATTGGAAGAAGATGTTCAGACAGTGGTCATGCCTGCGCACGTTTTGTCAACAGGTATTTCCAAGACACTTTTTGCAGTGAGCAACGATGAGCTGCGTCCTGCGATGAACGGTGTATTCGTACAGTTGAATGATATCGGTGCTACTTTTGTAGCTACAGATGCGCACAAGCTCGTTCGCTATAACCGGAAAGATATCGTAGTGGATGTGCCGAGCAGCTTCATCATTCCTAAAAAGGCGTTGAACCAGCTGAAATCCATCGTCCCGGCTAATGATACCGAGATATCTTTATCCTATAATAAAGATAACGCGTTCTTTAAGATCAACAATGTTTACCTGGTTTGCCGGCTGATCGATCAGCGCTTTCCGGATTACAACAATGTGATTCCTAAAGAGAACCCGAATTTACTCGTCATCAGCAGGGAAGACTTGCTGGGAACCCTCAGAAGAACAACGATCTTCTCTAATAAGACCACCAATCAGGTCGTGTTGCGCATCAATGGAAATACCTTGTCCGTATCTGCGCAGGATCTGGATTTTTCTAATGAGGCCTCAGAGCAGCTTTCCTGCGAATATACCGGGGATGATATTGAAATAGGGTTCAACTCCAAGTTCCTGATCGAGATGCTGAATGCCATCTACGGACAGGAGATAAGAGTAGAGCTCTCTACACCGACACGGGCAGGAATTCTCAAGCCGCAGGAACAGGATGAGCAGGAAGACCTGCTGATGCTCGTCATGCCGGTGATGATCAATAAGTAGATTTTTGTCAGATCTAATTCCAACATTATAAGCCGTATAGCATAGACAGGGATGCCCACTTTTGCAGTGGTTGACATAGAGACTACAGGTGGTAATTTTTACCAGGATCGTATCATTGAGATAGCGATAGTTATTCATGACGGGAACCAGGTTATTTCCGAGCACACTGCTTTAATCAATCCTGAGAAACCGATCCTGCCTTTTATCTCCAGGCTGACAGGCATTTCCAACAATATGGTGAAGAAAGCGCCGACGTTCAGCCAGGTCGCGCAGGAACTACATGATCTGTTAAAAGGACATGTATTTGTCGCTCATAATGTCAAATTCGACTATGGGTTTATCAAGGCGGCCTTTAAATCTGTAAATATCGTCTTCCGGGCACCTCATTTCTGTACAGTAGAGCTGAGCCGGATTTTTTTCCCCAATCAGCAATCCTATAGCCTCGGTAAGCTGAGCCGTTCGCTTGGCATAGAAGTTTCCCACAGGCACCGCGCCTTTGGTGATGCGGCCGCTACAGCCACCTTATTAGGCAAAATGTGCGAGGCAGATATGGGAAAGGTCCTGAGTGCTGTACAGACAGATGAGCTTAACCAGGACTATGTGCCGGACCGGCTGAATATAGAAGTGCTGGATACGCTTCCTGAATTAGTTGGAGTGTATAGTTTTCACGATGAAGAAGGCAAAACCATCTACGTCTCCAGAGCTAAAAATATCCGGGAAGCGGTATTATCCCATTTCAAAGTACCTGTTGAACAGCAGAAAAATGCTCTGAATGCCTTTATCGCAGATGTTTCCTACATCCTTTCAGGAAGTGATATCCTGTCTGTCATGCTGGAATCTCAGCTGATCATCGAGAAGCATCCGAGGTTCAACCGTTTTATTAAAGTGCCTACTTATAAATGGGGCCTTTTTAGAGAGCTGGATAACAACGGGTACATAACCTATAAATCGATTGCGCTCAATAAAGCCGGGTACGCCCCGCTGCAACGGTTCACTTCTCAATATAAGGCAGAAAAATATCTGAGCCAGTTAAGCAGCAGATTACAGGTTCCACCGACCCTGAAGCAGGTTTACGACCCTGAAAAATACAATGCCCTGGCTGCCGTTTTCCTGGACCATCTGACATATCCTTTTGAGAACTGCCTGATTGTAGACCAGGGCCGGTTTGAAGATGAAAAGGCTATAATCATTGTAGAAAAATACCAGTGCATAGGCGTAACTTATCATTCTTCTTTTCAGTCAGTTGACTACGAGCATGTTGTATCAAAAATGTACCCGGTTACGGAAACCCCGGAAATAAGAAGGTTGCTGCTTCAGTATATCCGGAAAAAAAAGAATAAAGTGAAAATCCTGGAGATCGCACATATGGTGCAGGGATAACTTATAAACACAGCTTTCTTTGCGTTAAATACTCAGCTATTTAACTTAAACAAAATTTGCTAGAGTAATTTAATTGCATAACTTTGCACCGCTTCAGAAGCGCGCAGTACAATTCGGCGCTTGTCTGTAGCAACTGCTTTCAAGGTGGAAGTAAGGCTACGAAATCAATCTGCGGAAAAAAAGTTTCGCTCCAATTTGTTTTCCACAACCTTTTATATACCTTTGCAGTCCCAAAAAATTGTAAAAAGGTACAATGCCAACTATACAACAACTCGTAAGGAAAGGCAGGGAGTCGATAGAAACTCCTTCTAAGTCAAGAGCGCTAGACGCATGCCCTCAGAGAAGAGGGGTGTGTACTCGTGTTTACACAACAACACCTAAAAAACCTAACTCTGCTTTGCGCAAAGTGGCTAAGGTGCGTTTGACCAATGGTTATGAAGTTATTGCCTACATCCCGGGAGAAGGACACAACCTTCAGGAGCACTCCATAGTGCTGATCCGTGGTGGCAGGGTGAAAGACCTTCCAGGCGTACGTTATCACATTGTCAGAGGAGCTTTAGACACTGCTGGTGTTAACAACCGTAAGAAAAGTAGATCTAAATACGGTACCAAGAAGAAAAAGTAATTGACAATATAGTCTTCGTAAAGAGATGAGAAAAACGAAAGCCAAAAAGCGTCCACTCGCACCGGATCCAAGGTATGGTGATCCTGTTGTGACCAGGTTCATCAACAGTCTGATGTATGATGGCAAAAAGAGTACTGCTTACACAGTGTTCTATGAAGCAATGGATAGAATCGAAAAGTCCACCGGAGAAAGCGGTCACGAAATCTGGAAACAGGCTATGCAGAATGTTCAGCCTGGAGTAGAGGTGCGTTCCAGAAGAATCGGTGGTGCTACCTTCCAGATTCCTACCCCGATCCGCGAAGAAAGAAAGCAGTTCCTGACCATGAAATGGATCATTATGTTTGCCCGCAAACGGAATGGTAAATCCATGGGAGAGAAACTTGCGGCAGAATTCATCGCAGCGTCCAAGGGTGAAGGCGCTTCTGTAAAGAAGAAAGAAGATACACACAAAATGGCGGAGGCCAACAAGGCTTTCTCTCACTTTAAAGTTTAAAACAGGAGGGAAAACACAAGATGGCTCGCGATTTAAAATATACTAGAAACATTGGTATTGCAGCGCATATTGATGCTGGTAAAACTACTACTACGGAGCGTATCCTTTTCTATTCAGGTGTCAACCACAAAATAGGCGAGGTGCACGATGGAGCTTCTACAATGGACTGGATGGTTCAGGAAGCTGAAAGAGGTATTACCATCACATCTGCAGCAACTACCATCTCCTGGAACTACCGCGGTAACAAATATCATGTTAACGTTATCGATACTCCCGGACACGTTGACTTCACAGTAGAAGTAAACCGTTCCCTGAGGGTATTGGATGGTCTGGTGTTCCTCTTCTCAGCAGTAGACGGTGTAGAGCCGCAGTCTGAGACCAACTGGCGCCTGGCAAACAACTACAACGTACCGAGAATTGGTTTCGTAAATAAAATGGACCGTCAGGGAGCCGACTTCCTGAATGTTGTAGGACAGGTTAAGAAAATGTTGGGTAGCAACGCTGTTCCGCTTCAGTTGCCGATCGGTGCAGAAGACACTTTTAAAGGTGTTGTGGACCTGATCAACTTCCGGGGTATGGTGTGGAATACACACGATCACGGTATGACCTATGAAGTAGTGGATATCCCTGCTGATATGGTGGAGGAAGCGAACCTTTGGAGAGAACGCCTGCTGGAAGCAGTATCTGAGTATGATGATAACCTGATGGAGAAATTCTTTGATGATCCGTCTGCTATCACTGAAAGAGAAATTCTCGATGCTTTGCGTGCTGCGTGTCTGGATGGAAAGATCGTACCAATGGTATGTGGTTCTTCCTTCAAGAACAAAGGTGTACAAACCATGCTGGACCTGGTAATGGAATTATTGCCTAGCCCGCTGGATAAAGAAAGCATCAACGGTATCAATCCTAAGACAGATGAGCCGGTTTCCCGTAAGCCTAGCTACGATGAGCCGTTCACAGCCCTGGCGTTCAAGATCGCTACAGACCCTTATGTAGGTCGTCTGGCTTATACCCGTGTTTACGCAGGAATATTGGATGCAGGTTCTTACGTGCTCAATACCAGAAGCGGTAATAAAGAGCGTATCTCCCGTATCTTCCAGATGCACGCAAACAAGCAGAACCCGATCGATCAGTTAGGAGCAGGTGATATCGGTGCCGTAGTTGGTTTTAAAGATATCAGAACAGGAGATACCCTTTGTGCTGAAAATGCACCGATCGTTCTGGAATCAATGAAGTTCCCGGACCCGGTTATCGGTTTGGCTATTGAGCCTAAAACTCAGAAAGATGCGGATAGATTGGGTATGGCACTCGCTAAACTGGCAGAAGAAGACCCGACTTTCAAAGTGCGTTACGATGAGGAAACTGCTCAGACAGTGATCAGTGGTATGGGTGAATTGCACCTGGAGATCATCGTTGACCGTCTGTTCAGAGAGTTCAAAGTAGAATGTAACCAGGGTGCACCTCAGGTAAACTATAAAGAAGCGATCACTAAAACGATCCAGCACAGAGAGAAATATGCAAAACAATCTGGTGGTCGCGGTAAGTTCGCAGATATCGCTGTCGAGATTGGTCCTGGTGATGAAGGCAAAGAAGGTCTTGAGTTCATCAATGACATCTTTGGTGGAGCTGTGCCAAGAGAGTTTATCCCTGCTGTAGAAAAAGGTTTCAAAGAAGCAATGAAGACCGGTGTCTTAGCAGGTTATGAATTGCCAGGTCTGAAAGTAAGATTATACGATGGTTCATTCCACGCAGTAGACTCTGACTCTTTCTCCTTCGAGCAGGCTGCTAAGTTTGCATTCAGAGAGGCTTGTAAGAAAGCTAACCCTATCCTGATGGAGCCGATTATGAAACTTGAAGTGATCACTCCTGAAGAAAATACCGGTGACGTAGTAGGTGACCTGAACCGCCGCCGTGGTATGATGGAAGGTATGGAGATGAAAAATAATGCACAGGTGATCAAAGCTAAGGTACCGTTGTCTGAAATGTTCGGTTATGTAACGGACCTCAGAACAATCACTTCCGGCCGTGCAACTTCAATCATGGAGTTCTCTCACTATGCACCTGCTCCGAACAACATCACTGAAGCAGTTATTGCAAAAGCAAAATCTAAGGTAAAAGCAGAATAATAATAAAATGGCACAGAGAATCAGAATAAAGCTCAAGTCATACGACCATAACCTCGTAGACAAGTCTGCTGAAAAAATTGTGAAGACAGTAAGAAATGCTGGTGCTGTTGTGACGGGTCCAATTCCATTGCCTACACACAAGAGAATCTTCACCGTGTTGAGATCTCCACACGTTAATAAGAGTGCCAGAGAGCAGTTCAAACTTTGTACTTACAAAAGGCTCCTGGATATTTATAGCGCTACACCTAAAACTGTAGATGCATTGATGAAACTTGAATTGCCTTCAGGCGTAGACGTAGAAATCAAAGTATAATGAGCGGAATAATTGGTAAAAAGATAGGCATGACCAGCATCTTCGATGAGACTGGTAAGCAGATTGCCTGTACCGTAATCGAAGCAGGTCCTTGTGTTGTAACCCAGATCAAGACCAGAGAAAACGATGGTTATGAAGCTGTACAGTTAGGCTACGGTGAGAAAAAGGCAAAAAATACAACTAAACCTCTTGCAGGTCACTTCGAAAAAGCTTCTACCACTCCAAAACAAAAGCTGGTAGAGTTCCGTGGTAGCGTTGATAATGTTAACCTGGGTGATGTAGTGACTTCTGAAATCATCAGCACAGGTGACAAACTGACGATCATCGGGCAATCCAAAGGTAAAGGATTCCAGGGTGTTGTTAAGCGTCATGGTTTCTCAGGGGTTGGCGGACAGACACACGGTCAGCATAACCGTTTAAGAGCACCGGGTTCTCTGGGTGCCTGCTCTACTCCTTCAAGAGTAATGAAAGGCATGAGAATGGGTGGTCGAATGGGTAACGATCGCGTTAAGCAAACTAACATGAAAGTGTTGTCTGTTTTGCATGACAAGAATCTGATTTTCGTGAAAGGCTGTATCCCTGGCCATAACGGTTCATTAATCATTATTGAGAAATAAGATGAAAGCAGAAGTTTTCAATATACAAGGCCAGCCTACAGGCAGATCGGTAGAATTACCGGATGATGTATTCGGCATTGAGCCTAATGAGCACGTGCTTTACCTGTCAGTTAAACAATACCTGGCGAGCCTTCGGAGCGGTACGCACAAAGCGAAAGAGAAATCTGAGCTTTCCGGTTCTACCCGTAAGCTGCATAAGCAGAAAGGTACCGGCGGTTCCAGAAAAGGTAGCATCAAGAACCCGTTGTTCCGTGGTGGTGCAAGGATCTTCGGTCCGCGTCCTAGAGATTATCACTTCAAGCTGAATAAGAAAGTAACAGCGCTTGCCAAGAAATCTGCTCTTTCTGCTAAAGTGAAAGGTGAAGCTTTGAAAATAGTGGAAGATTTCAACTTTGATCAGCCACAAACAAAAGCTTATATCAACTTCCTGAGAGGTTTCGGTCTGGATAACCAAAAGACGCTCCTGATCACTCCGGATATTAACCTGAACGTATACCTGTCCAGCAGAAATATCGCAGGTGCTGATATCACAGAGGCAGATGCTTTCAACGCATATGACATCCTCAACTCAGGTACAGTTCTGATCAGTGAAAGATCCATAGAGCTGATCTCTGAACTATTATCTAATCAAGATAACGCATAGTCAACATGGATATCCTAAAAAAACCATTGATCACCGAGAAACAAACTATCGCAACTGATAAGTTGGGTACTTTCGGTTTCATCGTTGACAAAAAAGCAAACAAGATTCAGATCAAGAAGGAGATCGAGAAAGTATACGGTGTAAACGTTAAAGATATCCGTACACTGATCCTGCCGGCAAAAGCGAAAAGCAGATTTACAAAAGCCGGTATCCTGTCAGGTAGAAAAGGCAGCTACAAAAAAGCGATCGTTACATTGGCAGAAGGAGAAACCATTGACTTCTTCACAGATTTATAATCCATTGAAAAAATAAGCTCTTCTTAGGCGAAAATTAAGAACACAAAATGGCAATTAAAAAGTATAAACCGATTACTCCCGGACTCAGGACCAAAGTAACCAACGCTTTCGCGGAGATTACTACTGATTCTCCGGAAAGATCACTCCTGACCTCAATAAAGAAGTCTGGTGGTCGTACCAATACCGGTCGTATGACAATGCGCTATACTGGTGGCGGTCACAAAAAGCAATATCGTATCATCGACTTCAAACGCAACAAATTTGATATCCCTGCTACGGTAAAATCGATCGAATACGATCCGAACCGTTCAGCATTCATCGCATTGGTTGCATATAAAGACGGTGAGAAAAGATACATCATTGCACCGGAAGGAATTACTGTAGGTCACGAGATCATCAGCAGTGAAAATGCAGCACCTGAAGTAGGTAATACATTGCCACTCGCTAAATTGCCATTAGGTGCGATCATACACAATATTGAGTTGCAACCAGGAAAGGGTGCCGCTATTTGCAGAAGCGCAGGTACTTTCGCCCAGTTGACCTCAAAAGAAGGTAAGTATGTTGCTATCAAACTCCCTAGTGGAGAAGTTCGTAGAGTTTTAGGTACTTGTTTAGCTACTGTTGGTACAGTTTCTAACTCTGACCACAGCCTCCTTACCCTCGGTAAAGCAGGTGCTTCAAGATGGAGAGGTATCAGACCAAGAACAAGAGGTGTTGCGATGAACCCTGTGGATCACCCGATGGGTGGTGGTGAGGGCCGCTCATCCGGAGGTCACCCGCGTTCAAGGAAAGGTTTGATCGCTAAAGGTCTTAAGACACGTAGCAATAAAAAAGCAAGTTCTAAATTAATCATAACCAAGAGGAAATAAGATAACTCATGGCTAGATCACTCAAAAAGGGCCCTTATGTAGCCCACCAGCTTCAGAAGAAAGTTGACAAAATGAACGAAGGTACCAAGCGTACCGTTATCAAAACTTGGTCAAGAGCATCCATGATCACTCCTGACTTCGTAGGACATACAATCGCTGTCCACAATGGAAAGAGTTTTATACCTGTTTATGTGACTGAAATGATGGTAGGTCATAAGTTAGGCGAATTTTCACCTACCAGGTCATTTAAAGGGCATTCAGGAAATAGGAAATAACGCATACAATGGGAGCTAGAAAAAAAATTGCAGCTGACAATAGAAAAGAGGCTAAACGTACTACTTGTAAAGCAAGTCTTGTAGGCCGTCCTACTTCTCCCCGCAAGATGAGATTAGTAGTGGACACTGTTAGAGGTCTTGATGTTGATAAAGCTATCAATATCCTTACTTATACAAGAAGAGAAACTGCTGATGATGTACTCAAATTGTTGAAGTCTGCTATCAATAACTGGGAACAAAAGTTCCAGACAAGTCCTGAGGAAAGTGAACTCTATATCAAATCTATAACTGTAGATGCCGGTAGAACACTGAAAAGATTCCTCCCTGCGCCAATGGGTCGTGCATATAGAGTGCGCAAACGCTCTTGCCATGTAAATATCGAGCTCGCCAGCAAGATTAATGCAAACGTACCTGCAGAAGTTGTAAACGATAATACAGATACAGAATAAACTGAGAATATAGCATGGGACAAAAAGCAAACCCGATAGGCAACAGACTCGGCATCATCAGAGGATGGGATTCGAACTGGTTCGGTGAGAAAGATTTCTCTGATAAACTGATTGAAGATCAAAAGATCCGCAAATACCTCAATGCCCGTATCAACAAGGGTGGTATTTCCAAGATAGTTATCGAGCGTACATTGAACAGGATCACGATCTCTATCAATACTTCCAGACCTGGTATCATTATCGGTAAAGGTGGCGGTGAAGTGGATAAGATCCGTGAGGAGATCAAGAAGATCACCAAGAAAGATGTACAGATCAACATCGTTGAGATTCGCAGACCAGAGATCGATGCTGCTATTGTAGGTGAAACTATTGCTAAACAGCTGGAAGCAAGGGTACACTTCAGAAGAGCCTTGAAAATGGCTATCTCTTCAGCTATGAGACTGGGTGTCGAAGGTATCAAGATCAAAGTTTCAGGCCGTTTAGGTGGTGCTGAGATGGCTCGTACGGAAGAGTATAAGGAAGGTCGTACGCCGCTGCATACTTTCAGAGCGGATATCGACTATGCACTCAAAGAAGCACAGACGATCTATGGTATCATCGGTATCAAAGTATGGATCTGTAAAGGAGAAGTACTCAGCAAAAGAGACCTTTCTCCGAACATAGGAGTGGAGGAAAGCAAACGCAAACCAAGAAGAAAGCCTGAACGTCCATCACGTGGCGGCAACAGGAAATAATCAAACACTATAATTTGAAAGTGTCATGTTACAACCAAAACGTGTAAAATATAGAAGAGTACAGAAAGGCAGAATTAATGGTCTTGCATACAAAGGCTCAGAATTGTCTTTTGGTTCTTTCGGTCTGAAAGCACTCGAATCAGGCAGGATCACTGACCGGCAGATTGAAGCTGCCCGTATCGCCGTAACCAGGGCTATGAAGCGTGAAGGTAAAGTGTGGATCAACATCTTCCCTGATAAGCCTATCACCAAGAAACCTCTGGAAGTAAGGATGGGTAAAGGTAAAGGTAGCCTGGACCACTGGGTAGCGGTTATCAAACCGGGCCGTATCCTTTTCGAAACAGAAGGTGTTCCGATGGAATTGGCGCAGGAATCGTTGAGATTAGCTGCACAGAAGCTCCCGATCAAGACGAAGTTTGTTGTAAGAAGAGATTACACTGAATAATAAAAATATAGGTCATGCCTAATAAAAAATACGACGAAGTAAGGAATCTCAGCAATGAAGAGCTGGCGCAGCAGATCGCTGATAATAAAGTAAGGTTGCAACGTTTGCGCTTTAATCATGCTATCTCTCCTTTAGAGAATCCGAATGTGCTTGGTGAAGCGCGTAAACTTATCGCCAGGCTTAAAACAGAACTCCGTAAACGTGAATTATCCAAATAACGCGTAAAATTTAAGTCGAATGAGCGAAGTAGTAAGAAAACAGCGCAAGACCAGAACTGGTGTTGTTTCCAGCAATAAAATGGAAAAAACCATTACTGTTACAGTAGTGCGTAGGCTGAAGCACCCTAAGTATGGTAAGTTCGTTAAGAAGTCCAAGAAATTCCATGCACACGACGAGAATAGTGAAGCACAGATCGGTGATGTTGTGAAGATCATGGAAACTCGTCCTCTGAGCAAGACTAAGAGATGGAGATTAGTTGAAATCATAGAGAAAGCAAAATAATATGATACAGCAGGAATCAAGATTAAAAGTGGCTGATAACAGCGGAGCTAAAGAAGTACTCTGTATCCGTGTTCTCGGTGGTACTGGCAGAAGATATGCTTCTATCGGTGACAAGATCGTAGTATCTGTGAAGGAAGCTGCTCCTGGCGGAAACGTTAAGAAAAAGCAAGTGTCTAAGGCAGTTGTTGTACGTACTAAAAAAGAAGTGCGCCGCAAGGACGGTTCTTACATCCGCTTTGATGACAACGCAGTTGTATTATTGAATAACAACGACGAGCCGAGAGGTTCCCGTATCTTTGGACCGGTAGCCCGTGAGCTGCGTGACAAGGATTATATGAAAATTGTTTCATTAGCACCTGAAGTACTCTAAGCATGAAAAAGCAAGTACAACAAAAGCGTTTCCAGCCGAAACTTAAAATAAAGAAAGGTGATACCGTTAAGGTATTGTCTGGTGAGGATCGCAATAAAACCGGAATTGTTTTGGCAGTATTACCTGCTGAGAACAGAGCAGTAGTGGAAGGTATCAACCTGATATCCAAGCACACCAAACCAACTGCCAAAAATCCGAATGGAGGTATCGTAAAGAAAGAAGCCTCTATTAATATCTCTAACCTGCAACTGATAGTGGGCGGTCAGCCTACAAGAGTAGGCCGTAAAGAGGTAGACGGTAAGATCGTACGTTATTCTAAGAAAACTCAAGAGGTGATAGACTAATGAGCTACATACCTAGACTTAAGAAAAAATACAGAGAGCAAGTCTCTCAGGAATTGATGCAGAAGTATCAATATAAGAGCATCATGCAAGTGCCAAGACTCACTAAAATTGTTGTCAACCAGGGAATTGGAGATGCAGTGGGTGATAAGAAACTGGTAGATACCTGCATGGACGAAGTGAGCCGTATTGTAGGTCAGAAGGCAGTGCCGACCAGATCTAAGAAAGCGATCTCTAACTTCAAACTTCGGGAGAACATGCCGATCGGTGTGAGAGTAACCCTCCGCGGAGACAGAATGTATGAATTCCTGGACAGGCTGATTGCTATCGCTCTGCCGGCTGTGAGAGACTTTAAAGGTATAAACGAAAAGTCTTTTGACGGAAGAGGTAACTACTCCCTCGGAATCACTGAGCATATCATTTTCCCTGAGATTGATATTGATAAGATCAGCCGTATCAGCGGTATGGATATCACTATTGTTACATCAGCTACAACAGATGAGGAAGCTTACACTTTGCTTTCATCATTAGGTATGCCTTTCAAAAAGAAATAAACAAAGAGAGATGGCAAAGGAATCAATGAAAGCTCGTGAGGTGAAAAGAGCCAAGCTGGTAGCTAAATATGCTGCTAAACGCGAGCAATACAAAGCAGAGGGAGAGTGGGAAAAGCTGGATGCTTTACCTAAGAACTCTAACAAAATAAGATTGAGAAACCGCTGTAAACTCACAGGCCGTCCAAGAGCCTATATCAGGTTCTTTGGAATATCAAGGATCAAATTCCGCGATCTGGCGCTGGATGGTAAAATTCCAGGTGTCTCAAAAGCAAGTTGGTAAGATTATAAACGACGAAATAAACAGGAGATGGTTACAGATCCAATAGCAGATTACCTTACTCGTATCCGTAATGCACAAATGGCAGGGCATACAGTAGTGGACATCCCGGCTTCTAACATGAAAAAGAAGCTTACTGAGATATTACACAACCATGGTTATATCTTAAGGTACAGATTCGACGAAGAGGGCCCGCAAGGAACGATTAAGATTGCATTGAAATACGATGCGGAGTCTAAAAAGCCGGCGATCAGAGAACTGGTAAGAGTTTCAAAACCGGGATTGAGAAAATATACTCACGTTGACGGAATTCCTCGCATCAAGAACGGTTTAGGAATCGCAATTTTATCAACTTCAAAAGGTGTAATCACTGACAAAGAAGCACGTAACTTGAACGTTGGTGGTGAGATCATTTGTTACGTATACTAAAATTAAACGAAGATGTCACGCGTAGGAAAGTCCCCGATAACTATCCCGTCAGGTGTAGAAGTCAAAGTTGCAGAAAACAACGAAATCACAGTAAAAGGTCCTAAAGGATCCCTGACTGAGAAAATCGATAGAGATATCGTCGTTACTGTTGAAAATGGCGTTATACAAGTATCTCGCCCTACCGATCAGAAACGTCATAAAGCATTGCACGGATTATATCGTGCGCTGCTGAATAACATGGTTCAAGGTGTAAGCCAGGGTTTTGTTAAAGAACTCGAAGTGGTGGGCGTTGGTTTCAGAGCCAGCAATCAAGGCAATATCCTGGAGCTCGCAATAGGTTATTCTCACCCTATTTTTGTTGTTCTTCCGAAAGAAGTTGCTTTGACAACAGAAACTGTAAAAGGTCAGGCTCCTAAAATTAAATTAGAGTCTACTGACAAGCAGTTAATTGGTCAGGTCGCTGCTAAACTCCGCTCACTGCGTAAGCCGGAACCGTACAAAGGTAAAGGTATCCGCTACAGTGATGAGGTGATCAGAAGAAAAGCAGGTAAATCAGCCGGTGGTAAGAAAAAATAAAATAATCTGATATGTCACAGAGCAAAACTGTATTAAGAAGACAAAGAATTAAGCAACGTATCAGAAAGACCGTAACCGGTAGCGCTGAGCGTCCACGCTTGAGTGTATATAGAAGCAACAAAGAGATCTATGCACAGTTGATAGATGATGCTTCTGGCAAAACTATCCTTTCTGTATCTTCCCTGAAGATCAGCAAAAACGGAAAGAATAAAACCGAAGTAGCAACTGAAGTAGGAGCTGCTGCTGCTCAACTGGCGGTACAGGCAGGAATTACCAATGTTGTTTTTGACAGAAACGGGTACCTGTATCACGGAAGAGTAAAGGCATTGGCGGATGGAGCTCGTGCTAATGGTCTTAATTTTTAATCGCCTATAACGAAGTATTCATGACAAACGTGAAAGAAAATAAACTAAGAGCCAGCGAAACAGAACTGAAAGAGCGCGTTGTAAATATCCAGCGTGTTGCAAAAGTGACCAAAGGTGGCCGTACTTTCAGCTTTTCTGCTCTTGTGGTAGTAGGCGACGGAAAAGGTACAATCGGATATGGTCTTGGTAAAGCAAGAGAAGTCCAGGGCGCTATTGCCAAAGGAATTGATGATGCCAAGAAAAATCTGGTGAAAGTTCCGATCTATAAAGGAACAATTCCTCATGATCAGATGGCTAGATTCGACGGTGCCAAAGTATTGATCAAGCCGGCCTCTGATGGTACGGGCGTTATTGCAGGTGGTTCTATGAGAGCAGTATTGGAAAGTGCAGGTATTCACAACGTACTGGCCAAGTCTTTAGGATCTTCCAACCCGCACAATGTTGTTAAAGCCACTGTTCTGGCGTTGACTGAACTGAGAGATCCGATTCAGGTTGCAAAAGACAGAGGACAGAATTTAAGCAAAGTTTTCAACGGTTAATCCCATGGCAAAGATCAAGATAACGCAGGTGAAAAGCATCATCGACAGATCTCAGAGACAAAAAGACACTATGCTTGCATTAGGTCTGAAAAAAATCAATGCGTCTGTTGAGCATGAAGCTACTTCCCAGATCCTGGGAATGGTAGAAAAGGTAAAACATTTGATAACAGTAGAACAGTTGTAGTTCATGAATCTATCTAATCTTAAGCCTGCACAAGGCGCTGTTAAAGCAAGAAAACGTATCGCTCGCGGTCAGGGTTCCGGTTCAGGCGGAACAGCCGGAAGAGGACATAAAGGTGCTAAGTCCAGATCCGGATATAAAGCTAAGAGGGGATTTGAAGGTGGTCAGATGCCGCTGCAGAGACGTATCCCTAAGCGTGGCTTCAAAAACCACAACAGGGTTGAGTATGCAGTGATCAACTTAACTCAGCTCCAGTATCTTGCAGATAAGCACAATATTACTAACTTTGACTATGAGACATTCCGTGCTTTAAGATTGATTTCTCAGGACGAATTGTTGAAAGTTTTAGCAAATGGTGAAGTAACATCTGCCTTGACGATCCAGGCGCATGCATTTAGCTCAAAAGCTAAAGCTGCTATTGAAGAGAAAGGTGGCAATACAAGCACGATCTAAGTAAAGTATGAAAGGATTTATCGAGACGCTCAAAAATATTTGGAGCATAGAGGAGCTAAGGAGTAAGATACTGTACACCTTAGCCTTACTCTTCATATACAGGATTGGTACGTTTGTCATCCTGCCGGGTATAGATCCCGGGCAGCTGGCTCAGTTATCCAAGTCTGGTGGAGAGGGCATCTTTGGAATATTCAACATGTTCGCAGGAGGTGCTTTCAGCAGAGCTTCAGTATTTGCGCTCGGTATTATGCCGTATATCTCTGCATCCATTGTGATGCAGCTTTTAACGATAGCAGTTCCTCAGTTTCAGCGGCTGCAGAAAGAAGGAGAAAGTGGTCGTAAGAAGATCAATCAATGGACCCGTTACGGAACTGTAGCAGTGACCTTATTGCAGGCTTCTGCTTATGTAAAGTATCTTCAGTTCCTTACAGGTAACGGAATATTGGTGAATCCGGCTCTCTTTTGGGCGTCAACTACGATCATCCTTACTGCAGGTACCATATTCGTTATGTGGCTTGGTGAGCGTATCCAGGATAACGGTATCGGGAACGGAACCTCACTGATCATTATGTCCGGTATCATTGCAACTTTACCGGGTGCGCTTTACCAGGAGTTCAGCCTCAAAATAGGAGGCGGTTCAGGTTCAGGTCTGCTGATGCTGATCATAGAATTGCTCTTCCTGACAGCTATAGTGATCGCTACTATCGCGCTGATCCAGGCTGTAAGAAAAGTACCGGTAACGTATGCCAAGAAAATTGTAGGTACGACACCTATTGCAGGACAACGTCAGTTTCTGCCGTTAAAGGTCAATATAGCAGGTGTGATGCCGATCATATTTGCACAGGCATTCCTTTTCATTCCTGCAACAATTCTTCAGTTCTTCCCTAATATTGATAGTGGTCTGATCTCAAAGTTCAGTGATTACACTTCAGTTCCGTATACCGTCCTGATGTTCGTCCTGGTTGTATTGTTTACTTACTTCTACACAGCTTTGATCGTCAACCCTACTCAGATATCAGATGACCTGAAGAGGAATAACGGATACATTCCGGGAATAAAGCCTGGCATAGAAACGACAGAGTATATTGACTCTATCACTTCAAAGATTACCCTGCCGGGTGCTGTTTTCCTGGGATTGATCGCCATTATGCCGACTTTTGCAGGCAAAATCGGAGTGAATTCACAATTCGCCGTGTTCTTTGGCGGGACTTCTCTCCTGATCATGATCTCTGTAGTGCTGGATACCATTCAGCAGGTGGAAAGCCACCTTCTGAACCGTCACTATGATGGTCTCACCAAATCAGGTGTCAGAACGCGTACCAGGAGCGTTTCTGCTGGTATAAACGAATAAGAGAATGATTCACTATAAGAGTCCGGAGGAGATAGAATTAATCAGAGCAAGTTCTTTATTAGTCAGTAAGACACATGCTGTTTTAGTTCCTTATATCAAGCCCGGAGTATCTCTTAAGTATCTTGATAAACTGGCTGAGGAGTTCATTAAAGACAACGGAGGCTATCCTGCCTTTCTGGGTTACAGAGGTTTTCCGGCGTCATTATGCATCTCAGTGAATGAAGAAGTAGTTCATGGCATTCCGTCAGAGAAGGTAGTAGCAGAAGGTGACCTTCTATCTGTAGACTGCGGAGTAAAAATGAACGGCTATTACGGTGATTCTGCGTTTACCTTTCCGGTATGTGTGGAATCAGAGGAAAAGCTGAAGCTTCTTAAAGTAACACTGGAATCTTTACAGAAAGGTGTGGAACAGGCGAGACCGGGTAACAGAATAGGTGACATCGGTTATGCCGTACAGTACCACACCGAAAAGCTGAATGGTTATGGTGTTGTGCGGGAGCTGATCGGGCATGGAGTAGGGAAAAACCTACACGAGGAGCCGGATGTACCTAACTACGGCAAAAGAGGAAACGGTTTGAAGCTACATCCCGGATTAGTGATCGCGATCGAGCCTATGATCAATCTGGGTACGCATAAAGTGAAACAGCTCAGTGACGGATGGACGATAATTACGGCAGATAAAAAGCCGTCAGCCCATTTCGAACATACTGTGGCAGTTACACTGAACGGACCGGAGGCATTAAGCAATCATGAGCTCATTTTTAATGAAATAAAAAATAGCGAATATATTACTGATTTCCGATAAAAAATCAGATATTTGCAGTCCCTTTAAAAATTATGGCAAAACAAGACTTGCTGAAATTAGACGGAACAATATCGGAAGCGCTTTCCAACGCGATGTTTCGCGTACAGTTGGAAAACGGGCATCAGATAGTGGCGACGATCTCTGGTAAAATGCGGATGCACTACATCCGGATCCTGCCAGGGGATAAAGTTGCTGTAGAATTATCTCCATACGATTTGTCCAGGGGACGCATCACCTTTAGGTATAAATAGCACGAACGATGAAAGTACGAGCATCCATCAAAAAGCGCAGTGTAGACTGCATCACCGTAAGGCGTAAGGGTAAGCTTTACATTATTAACAAGAAAAACCCTAAGTTTAAACAAAGACAAGGATAAGATATGGCAAGGATTGCTGGTATAGACTTACCAAAGAATAAGCGTGGTTATATAGCGCTTACGTATATTTACGGCATTGGTCGTACTGTTGCTCAGGAGATTCTGGAAAAATCCGGCGTAGACCCTACAAAAAAGGTTTATGAGTGGTCTGATGAAGAAGCTGCTGATATCCGTGCAGTGATCGCTAATGAATACAAAGTTGAAGGTCAGTTACGTTCTGAAGTTCAGCTGAATATCAAGCGATTAATGGACATCGGATGTTACAGGGGAATCCGTCACCGTAAAGGTTTGCCATTGAGAGGTCAACGTACGAAGTGTAACGCCCGTACACGTAAAGGTAAGCGTAAGACTGTCGCTGGTAAGAAAAAAGTAACCAAGTAATACCTATCTGTATTAATAAATAATTATGGCACAGAAAACTACTAAAACTGTCAAGAAACGCATTGTAAAAGTAGATCCGGAAGGATACGCCTATATCAAGGCTACTTTTAACAACCTCATTGTGAGCTTGACAAATAAACAAGGACAAGTGATTTCCTGGAGCTCTTCAGGTAAGAACGGTTTCCGCGGATCTAAGAAAAGTACTCCGTATGCTGCTCAGGTATCTGTTGCAGATGCTGCCAAGACAGCTTTCGATGCTGGTCTCCGCAAAGTAGAAGTATACGTTAAAGGCCCGGGTGCCGGCAGAGAGTCTGCGATCCGTACTTTAGGCGTAAGCGGTCTGGAAGTAAGCATTATCAGAGACGTAACTCCAATACCTCACAACGGTTGCCGTCCTCCTAAGAAACGTAGGGTATAATTCCTTTATCAAAGTTCAATAAGTAAAAATGGCAAGATATACAGGACCACGCACAAAGAAATCACGCTCGTTCGGAGAGTCGATCTTTGGCTATGATAAAAGCTTTGAGAAGCGTAAGTATGCACCTGGACAGCACGGAAACTCCAGGAAGAGATCTTCCCAGTCAGAATATGCTATACAGCTGAAAGAAAAGCAAAAAGCTAAATACACTTATGGTGTTCTGGAAAAGCAGTTTGCTAAGACTTTTGCTGAAGCGAACAGAAGACAAGGTGTAACCGGTGAAATCCTTCTCCGTCTTTTGGAACTTCGCCTGGATAACACAGTTTTCCGTCTCGGTATCGCTCCTACCAGAAGTGCAGCCCGTCAGCTCGTTTCGCACAAGCATATCACTGTTAACGGCAGAATTGTGAATATCCCTTCTTACAGCCTGAGAGTAGGCGATGTAGTAAGCATCCGGGAGAAATCCAAAACAATCGAACTGATCGTTGACAGCGTTTCAAGAACCAATGTCAAAAAATACAACTGGTTAGAATTTAACCCTGAGAAGCTGGAAGGAAGATATGTAGAGCTTCCTTCGAGAGATCAGATCCCTGAGAATATTAAGGAGCAATTGATAGTCGAATTGTACTCCAAGTAATTTTTAATAAATAAATTATCCTGCATGGCATTATTAGCGTTTCAAAAGCCTGATAAGATTATACTTCAAAAAGCAACAGACTTTGAAGGAATCTTTGAGTTCAGTCCGCTTGAACCAGGGTTCGGTGCAACTATAGGCAACGCATTGAGAAGAGTATTGCTTTCTTCACTAGAAGGATTTGCTATTACTTCCATCAAAATCGCAGGTGTAGACCATGAGTTCTCGACCATTAAAGGTGTTATCGAGGACGTGACTGAGATAGTTTTAAACCTCAAGCAAGTGCGTATCAAACGTGCTCTGAATGATGGAGAAGTAGGTCCTGATAAGATCTTCCTGTCTATCAAAGGGAAAGACCAGTTTGTAGCCGGCGATATTGAAGCTCACACCAACGTATATACAGTAACTAATCCCGATCTGGTGATCTGTAATATGGAGAAGAGCGTACATCTCGAGATTGAGTTGACTATTGGCAAAGGACGTGGTTATGTGCCTGCAGAAGAGCAATCAGTAGATACATCGGTTATCGGTATTATTCCGATCGACTCGATCTACACACCCATCAAGAATGTTCGCTATAAAGTGGAGAACACTCGTGTTGAGCAAAAGACAGACTACGAAAAGCTGATCATTGAGATCAAAACAGATGGTACTATTCATCCGGAAGATGCTATCAAAGAGTCTGCAAAGATCCTTATTCAGCACCTGATGCTGATCTCTGATGAGAATATCAGCTTCGATACTGAAGAAAATACAGAGGAAGAGGTAGTGGACGAACATGTACTGCATATGCGTAAGATCCTTAAAACTCCGTTAGAGGATATGGATCTTTCAGTAAGAGCATTCAACTGTTTGAAAGCTGCAAAAATCAACACCCTCGCTGAGCTGGTTCAGTACGATACCAACGAGTTGCTTAAATTCCGCAACTTTGGTCGTAAGTCACTCGTAGAGATTGAGCAATTGATCATCGAGAAAGGTCTTTCCTTCGGAATGGATCTTTCCAAATTCAAATTAGAAGACTAAAACCTTTAACGGTTAAGCAATGAGACACGGAAATAGCATCAATCACCTTGGAAGAAAGTATGGCCACAGAAGCGCTTTGCTCTCTAACCTTGCGACTTCTTTAATCTTAAATAAGCGCATTGTGACCACGGTCGCTAAGGCCAAGGAACTTAGAAAATTTGTTGAGCCAATCATCACCAAGAGTAAGGATAACTCAACTAACAACCGGAGAGTAGCCTTCAGCTATCTGAAAAATAAATATGCTGCAAAGGAACTTTTTGATGTGGTAGGGCCTGCTGTAGGTAACAGACCAGGTGGTTATGTGAGAATCATCAAGGCTGGTTTCAGACCTGGTGATAATGCTGAGCTGGCTTACATCGAGCTGGTAGACTTCAACGAAGTGTACAGCAAAGGCACTAAACCAGAAGCCAAAAAGAAAACTCGTCGTTCCGGTAGAAAAGCTGTGACCCAGGAGACGCAAACTGAAGACACTGCTCCTCAGGAAGCAACTGAAGAATAAATGATGAGTATTGAACGATACAAAAGGATAGTGCTTTTCGTACTATCCTTTTTTTTTACCCATTTCTTAGTATTAATTTAGCCCTATGGATTCAAGTAAGCACAACACACCCGCAATTTTGCTTTTAGAAGATGGCACCGTTTTTCATGGATATGCCTGTGGTAAAATAGGTACGACGACCGGGGAAGTCTGTTTTTCCACGAACATGACAGGCTACCAGGAATTGTTTACGGATCCTTCTTATTTCGGACAGTTGCTGGTCAGCACAAATGTGCATGTAGGTAACTATGGCATCAATGAATCCGAAGCTGAATCTGATAAGATCCAGATCGCAGGATTGATCTGCCGGGATTATACCGTCAGCTATTCCAGGAAGAAAGCAGAGGGAAATATCCAGGATTATTTTGAGCGAAATAACCTTGTGGGCATCACCGGTATTGATACCAGGGCAGTAGTCCGCCATATCAGGAGCAAAGGTGCTATGAATGCCATCATATCTTCTGAAGAGACAGATCTGGAAGTATTAAAGGCGAAGTTAGCCGAAGTACCGTCCATGGATGGATTGGAGCTTTCTTCTAAAGTAACGACCACAGAAGAGTATACTTTAGGAGATGAAAATGCTAAGTATAAAGTAGCCGTGCTGGATTTCGGTGTAAAAAAGAATATCCTGAGAAACTTTACGGAAAGAGATTGCTTTATAAAGGTTTTTCCTGCAAAGACAGATTATACCGCGGTGAAAGCTTTTAATCCGGATGGCTATTTTATCTCTAACGGTCCGGGCGATCCGGGAGCAATGGATTATGCTGTCGATACGGTAAGGCAGATCCTGGAAGAAGATAAACCGCTGTTTGGAATTTGTCTGGGAAATCAGCTCCTCGCGAGAGCACTGGGTATCAACACCTATAAGATGCACCATGGCCACAGAGGAGGAAATCACCCGGTCAAGAATCTGGCTACCGGTAAATGCGAGATCTCTACCCAAAACCATGGATTTGCAGTGAATCCTGAAGAATTGAAGGCCTCACCTTTAGCGGAACTGACACATGTCAATCTGAACGACGGTACAGTAGAAGGTCTGAAAGTAAAGGGTAAGCGTGCTTTCAGTGTGCAGTACCACCCTGAAGCAGCGCCGGGACCACATGATTCCAGGTATCTTTTTGACCAGTTCATAGAAATGCTTTAGAGCCTTCTTTTAATAGTTTATGAAGAGCGCCCTTCCAATCCGGAAGGGCGCTCTTCGTATAATAAGATATTAATTGTTAATTAATAAGCTATATAGTCTATATAATAAGTAGATATATTAAATTTGCTGCTTCCGATTGATTTAACAAGTTTTTATGACAGTGTCTGGTCTGAGTTTTTGGAGGTGGAAATCTCATTTTACCCTTTTTATACTTTTAGTATCACCATATTACCTAATTGCGAATGAATCCGCTCAGGGAATAGAGTTTGTAGAAAATAAAGGTCAATGGGAATCCGCAATTAGATATAAGGCAGATCTTTCCGGGGGATGGTTGTTCCTGGAAAATGATAAGCTCACCTATCTGTTCCTGGAAGAGTCACAACACGGTCATCATCATGGTCAGAGTAGCCTTGCCAAAGCACAGAAAGAAGCGCCTTCTGAAAAAGGTATGCTTCACGGTCATGCTTACCAGGCAAAATGGTTGGGGAGCGGAATGCCGGAGATCGTTCCTGATCAAAGCTTTCCGCACTATTCGAATTTCTTTATAGGAGAGCATCCTCAGCGCTGGAGATCCGGAGTGAAATCATGGGCCGGTGTTACTTATAAGAATCTTTATGAGCAGGTAGATTTCAGAATATACAGTAAGGAAAACTCTCTTAAAAGTGATTATATCATCAAGCCTGGAGGCCGGCCTTCATGGATACAGGTTGCTTATGAAGGAGTAGATGCTATCCGACTGGAATCCTCGGGAAACCTGTATATCCGGACCTCTGTCAATGAAATATTTGAATATGCACCATATGCGTACCAGGTGATCGGTGGAGAACAAAAGGAGGTTCCGGTCCGGTATGTGCTCAATGGGAATATACTGAGCTACAGCCTGCCTGAAGGGTACAATGAAGCGTATGATCTGGTGATTGATCCGATGCTGATATTTTCTACCTATTCGGGAAGCAGATCGGATAACTGGGGCGCTTCATCTACTTATGATTCCCAGGGAAACATGTACCTGGGCGGAATTGCCAGAGGTGCCGAATATCCTACTACTATAGGAGCATTCCAGACAACCTACGGCGGATCTTCCGGAACTGGCGGCTGCGATGTTGTAATCACCAAATTCACCGCTGACGGAACTGCCCGTCTTTACTCAACTTATCTGGGAGGCCGCTCGAATGAGCTGCTATCCAGTTTATATTCTACAGATAAAGATGAGCTGATAGCACTTATAGCAACGAGCTCAGATAATTTTCCAGTGGCTCAAAACGCATATCAGAAAACTTTCCGGGGAGGAAGCTATGTGACAACTATGGATGAAAGTATAACCTTTCCCTATGGTGCTGATATTGTAGTGGTCAAGTTAGCTCAGGATGGCTCAACACTGGCAGGTGGCACTTATTACGGAGGAACCGCTAATGACGGACTGAATACCGCGGCTCAGCTGAATTACAACTACGGAGATGAATCCAGGAGCGATATTGCTGTAGATAAAGAAGGTAATATATACATTGTTTCCAGTACTTATTCAACCAATATCACCGGTACAACCGGTAGTGCACAGGAAGCCCGTGCCGGTGGTATGGATGGAGTGGTCGTGAAGTTCAATCCGGATCTGAGCGATGTATACTGGGCTACTTACTATGGCGGTCGTTCGGATGATGCTGCTTATAGCATACAGCTGGACAGGCAGAATAATGTATATGTAGCCGGCGGAACGAGAAGCACTACATTACCCGGGACAACCAACGGACTCAACAGCACTTTCAGAGGCGGGTTGACAGACGGATTTGTAGCAAAGATCAGCAGTGATGGTAAACAGGTTCTGAATGCAACCTATCTGGGTACCTCTGCGTATGACCAGGCGCATATTATCGATATCGACAAAGAGGATAATATTTATGTATTCGGGCAGACACTGGGTGCTTATCCTGTCACCCCGGGAGTATATTCGAATAACCAGGCCAAACAGTTTATACATAAGCTGACACCTGATCTGGATGCTACGGTGTACTCAACTGTTTTCGGAACACCTAACTATAATTATATTAATATCTCCCCGACGGCATTTATGGTAGATGTCTGCGGCAATATTTATGCTGTCGGATGGGGTGGTGAAACGAATCAGAATCCTAACCGGAGCCTGGGATACACCAACAGGATGCCGGTTACCCCGGATGCATATAAAGGAACAACAGATGGGTCGGATTTTTACCTGATCAACCTGAGCCGGGATGCTAAATCACTGATGTATGCTTCTTTCTTCGGTGAAACAGGTTCTGCGGATCACGTAGATGGCGGAACAAGCAGGTTTGATAAAAATGGTGTGGTTTACCAGGCTGTTTGCGCCAGCTGTTCCGGAAGGAATGGTTTTCCGGTCACTCCGGGAGCTTACGGGCAGAACAACCTTTCTGCCAATTGTAATATGGCCGGGATCAAGTTTAGATTTGATCTACAGGCTATGCAGATCATTTCTTTGCGTGCAACACCCGAGGCAGCCTGTAATACATTAACTACGGTTTTTTCTTATACCTCAACTAAACCCGGCACCCGGTATTTCTGGGACTTTGGCGACGGTACTTCCAGTGACGAGGAGTTTCCTACTCACACCTATGATCGTCCCGGAGCTTACACCGTGAAATTTATTCTTTCTGATCCTGATGATTGTAACCCTGTAGATTCTGCTTTTATTACAGTAAATGTTTATGAGCCTGAACAAGCCGCAGTAGATAAGGTGCTCTGCGAGGAAGAGGCGGTTGAAATAGGTGGACGGGTTTTTGATCAGGCAGGAACGTATACCATTTTATTACAAACCGGTACAGGTTGTGACAGCACGGTCACGCTGACGCTCAGTTATCTTCCTGTCAGCCGGACAGCATTTACTAAAGAGATCTGCTTCGGCAGTACGTATGTTTTTAATGGGAAAGAGCTTTTCCAATCCGGTATCTATTCTGATACATTACTCAATGTACAGGGTTGCGACAGTATTATAGTGCTTACTTTAAATGTGAAGGCAGAATTGATCACCAGAATAGAGAAAGAAATCTGTGCCGGTCATTTCTTCGAGGTGGGTCCGGAGCGGTTTACGGAGACGGGGCAATATCAGGTCCGGTTAAAGACCCCGGATGGTTGTGATAGCCTGGTTGTACTCGGTCTGAAAGTGCTGGATAAGCTGGAAGCAACGCTGATAGCAGACATTTGCAAAGGAGATATCTTCAGGTTCAACGGGAATGAATATACAGCTGCAGGAACCTATTACACAGAAATAAGCGGAACCGATTGTGACACTTCCTATACTATCCGGCTCAACGTATTACCATTGCCGGTAGTGAATATCTCTGTCAGTAAAAATCCGGTAGAAAAGGGTGAAGAGCTGGAGCTGTTGCTGGATGCGGATACCTACCCGGGGATACATTGGGAACCGGAGGAGGTGATAAAGCGTAATGGTATATCTCCCGCCTATGCGGCTATTACCCAGGCTACCTGGTTCAGGGTGACAATAACCGATATCAACGGCTGTTCCGGAACCGATTCGGTTTTAGTGAATATCCTGGAGCCTGACTGTGATGCAGCCAATGTTTTTATTCCGAACGCATTCACACCCAATGGTGATGGGATAAATGATGTCTTACGGGTCAGATCGGCTTTCCCGCTGGATGATCTGTACTTTATTGTATATGACAGATGGGGACAGAAAGTTTTTGAGACGGCTGTACAAGAGCAAGGATGGGATGGAAGCTGGAAAAATAATGCAGCTGCGGCCGGTTCGTATAGTTATTTGCTGAAAGCCAGTTGTAATGACCGGATAATAGAAAAGAAAGGCAACGTCACCTTATCCAGGTAATATAGATTGTAGGCAATTAAGAAGTGAGAAGTGATCAGTATCAGGAATATATTATTGAGTTGTATTTTGTTGATCGGCATAAAAGCTGAAGCAGCCGATGAATTTTATGTCAATACAGACGGATTGGTTTCAGTGAACGGGCTGACACCGGGCGAGCCGACGCTGTTTGTAAATGGTGATATTATAAACCATGACGGGACATTCATTAATAATCAGAGTGAAATAGAGTTAAAAGGAGATTGGACGAACCGTTCAGAAAATAATGGATACCGGTCTACAGGAATAGAACGTTTTTCAGGAACATCCGATCAGAATATCTACGGAGATTGGCAAGGCTCGGAAACCAATACCTATTATGACCTGCTGATCAGGAAAAATACGATTGCCGGGCAGTATGTATCGCTTCATGCAAATGTCCATGTACAGAACCGGCTGGTCTTCGAAGCTTCTGCCGGAATTGTGAGGACACAACCCACGTCTTATCTGTATTATCCCGGTAGCGGAGATTATCAGTTTACCTTGTCGCTTTTAAACGGGGATCTGTCTGCAATACAGGGAAGCAGTGTATCTAATGGAGCTGCAACAAGATTTATAGAGGGAAAACTGAAACGCTCGGTAACGGTTGCCGGCGCCAACTATTACTTCCCGGTAGGTGTATCACCTGTGATGATGGACGGTATGGAAGCGGTTACAGTGCTTTTTCATACGCTCCCGGAAGCTAACGCATTAACTGCCTATCTGAGAGAAGGTGTAACGGCATTACATAATAATGTGATATTCTGTGATGTGGGAACCGATCCGACGCCATCATATGATCCGTTCCTGAATTGTATTCCGGGCGCCGGGCAGGATGGAATTATTGATATTGCCTACCTGGTGACCGCCTCTGCATTGGAATGGTCGGTCACGCCGGATAAGGTTGATGCCTACAATTACAGGATTGAGGTTTTTCCTGGTCCGAAGCTGGATGCAACGGTACCTATCCTGGATATTTCAGAATGCGGCGGACCTTATACCTCGGTGAGATACCTGGCTAAGAACGGGATACAAGGTGGAGATCATGCAGGGTCTGTATCCACAGGAGCGCCTGTCTGGCCGGCCATAAGCGGTTTGAAGGTTTGTCCTACAGGAAATGTCTTGAATACACAAAGCTCTTTCTCCATCTTCCGGATCCATGGCACAGAGAATAATATGACCGAGCTCCCGGTGGAATTGCTGAATGTTGCAGCAACACCTGTTGACAACCGGTACATAAAAGTAGAATGGACTACAGCCTCAGAGCGAAATGTACATCACTATGAAGTGGAAAGAAGTCTGGATGCAGTCCGCTTTGAGCAGATCGGTCGTATACGGGGACCGGACGGAGGTTTCAGTAACTCTCCCCGGGCCTATTCCCTGGAGGATTGGGATGTAAAAGCGCCGGATCTGTATTACTACCGGATCAGGAATATAGATGATGACGGATCTTTTCAGTATTCGAAGATTGTTTCTGCCCGCTTACAGGATAACGGCCAGGTAGAAATAGGAGAAATTTTTCCGAATCCGGCTTATGAAGGTAAAGGTGGTATATATGTGAATATCCCTGAACAGATTCATCTGAGTATAGAAATATTCAATGCGTTGGGTCAGTTTCTGGGAAAGCAGCAGCATGATCTGTCACCCGGAAAAACACTTGTTCCTCTTTCTGCTATGAATTATCCCACCGGGAACTATGTGTTGAGGATCACCTGGAAAGACCGGATGGTGGTCAGAAAATGGGTAATCCAGAGAAAATAAAAAGTTCGGAAAAATTTCCGGAGATCTTTTATGAGTTTTAATAAGAAATCAGGATTGTAATGTTATAAAAATCAATCAAATAAATAGGCTTTAAAGAATTACTGTAAAAAATCGAAAGAGAAGTTTAAAATTTATTAACCCATAAACTCTATGTATTTAATAGGATAATAGAATATTTTTTTACTTTTGTCTCAGACAATTGTTCCGTGGTACTGCTGAAGGGGAAAAGTTACAGTTCAGAACAGTTTAAACCAATTATATGCGTAAGATCTACCAATTAGGACTATCAGCAGCTTTAATAGCGTCATCATACACGCCTGTGACAGCGCAGAACGGAACCAGACTTTTAGGCTTGGATGCAGCTACCATAGGCAGAGGGGGGACCGTCACGGGTACTTTCGATAATCCGTCTCTGATCAGTAATAATCCGGCCGGGTTGTCATTCCTGGAGTCCCCCCAACTTGATATCAGCTTTTCCCTGATGACCCCTAAGCTGGCTTTCCGGAATGATGTCAATGATGCTTCTGGGAAGAATAAAATCTTTCCGGCAGGTTCAATAGGTTTTGCAACGAAAGCCAATGAGAAGATCGCCTATGGATTCGGCATATATACGCAGGGCGGGTTGGGATCGGAATATTCGCTCAATCATGCTTTATACAAGGATCAGGAAGGAAATTATACTCCGCAGAAATACAGCTCGCAATTCGCAGTTTTACAGGCCGGAGGATCATTTGCCTATAAGATCACAGATCAATTTTCTCTGGGAGTGAGCGCTAATCTGGTATATAGCCAGTTATCTTTTGGTGAACCGTTCAGCGTTTCTCCTTCATTTCTACGGGGTGTGATAGATCCGGGAACGGGATTCACATTTGGTGACCTGTTTTCTGCACCCCCGCAACAAGGAGGTTTGGGTTATAGTGAACTGGTAGCCGGAGCTGAGATCAGAAGTCTTGCTGCATTTCAGTTCAACGGTAAGATCGGCCTGGCTTATAAACCATCAGATGAATTTTCTTTAGGGATCAATTATACATTGCCGTCAAAGCTGAACTACAAAGGGGGTAAGGCAACGCTGGATATGAATGCTCAGTTCAACGATGCGTTTGGAAGAGTGGTGCAGGGCATATTGGCTCAGAACCCACAATTATCTCCGCAGGAAGCTCAGGCTCAGGCTGCTGCACAGTTTACCCAGTTAGGGATAGATCTTACCCGGGGCGCTGCAGATGAATATGCTGCGAAAGCTACACTCTCCCTGCCGCAGTCTGTTGCATTGGGCGTTTCTTACGCTGTAAAACCGGAGATCCGTCTCGGTGCGGACCTGGAATGGATCAACTGGTCAAAAGCATTCAAAACACTGGATATACAACTGGCAGACGGAACTAATCCGAATGTCAACAGGCTGTTAGGTTCGGAGGGTTCATTAGATATACCTTTTCCTTTACAGTGGAAAAACAGTGTAGTGGTCAGAGCCGGTCTGGAGTATGATGTTCATAAAGCTGTTACGCTCAGAGGCGGATACATTTATGGAAATAATCCTGTTCCTTCCAGCACGCTTTTCCCCGTTTTTCCCGCTATCGTTGAGCATCACCTGACGCTGGGAACAGGAATCCATGTTTCTGAAAATGTAGCGATCAACCTGGCGTATGAGCATGCTTTTAAAAAGACTGCACAGTCAGATGCTGAAAGCCTGGTAGGTGCGCAATATAACAACAGCTACTCCAGCTTACAGAACAACCTCTTCCATGCTTCTTTGTCATGGAAGTTTAACTGATACCAATGCTATCACAAGCCCGGATGCTCTTAGAGCAGAGTATCCCTATAAAAGACCCGGGAACTTTCCCGGGCACTATTTTGACTTTTATCATCATTCATAACCTTACTGGTCAGTTTAAGTAGTATCAATCATGAAAAAAAGCAGCCCGTTTTTTACAAGCACTATATCAGGTATCCGGATCAGAGTTTTCTTGTCAAGGCATATTAGAGCCTTGTGCAGATGGATGCTGTTTTTAGGGATTGCAGCAGTGTTCTCTGCAGATATACAAGCTCAGGGAAATGTAGGAATTGGAACCTCAACGCCGGATAACAATGCGGTCCTGGATATAACATCTACATCCAAAGGTGTTCTCTTCCCGCGGTTGAGCACGGCACAGAGAGATGCGATCCCGGCACCGGTACCTACCAGCCTGACCATCTTTAACACTACTACAAATTGCCTTGAATTTTATGTAGGAAGTATGTGGCATCCGATTGCCTGTCCGTGTGATAACATGCCCGAGACTCCAATAACTACAACTGCTACTAATATTACTGCGACATCTTTTACTGCTAACTGGCAGGCAGTACTGGGCGCAATAGGTTACTTTCTGGATGTCGCAACGGATGCCGCATTTAATAATATTCTTCCGGATTATAATAATCTGGGAGTAGGGAATCTGACCACACTGAATATTACGGGTTTGGATTGCGCCACGACCTATTACTACAGGATCCGGGCTTTCAACAAGTACTGTACGACTGATCAGTCGAATGTTACAAGTGCTTATACCCGTACACCTTCAGGGAAGCAGGTCTTTGCTTACACCGGTGCGGCTCAGACCTTTGTTGTTCCATGCGGGGTGAATAGTATCAACGTCAAGATCTGGGGAGCTGGCGGTGGTGGTAATGGCGGTGGAGAAGCCGGAGGTTCTGGTGGTGCCGGAGCTTACGTATCCGGTACGTATGCTACTTCCGGCGGAACCGGCATCACCGTGACAGTAGGCCAGGGAGGGGCTTCCAACAGGAATTCTCCCTCAGGTTCAGTCGGTGCGACAGCTTATGGCGGCGGCGGCAGAGGTTTTTTGGGTATAGCTTATAACAGCGGTTCCGGTGGCGGGCTTTCAGGAATAGCGTTGGGAGCGACTTATGTCGCAGTTGCCGGCGGCGGCGGCGGTGGTGGCAGCTATTATGCTGCATGGCCCAGCGCCAGCAATAACAGACCGACAGGTGGCCCCGGAGGCAGCACTGTAAACGGGTATGACGGTGGTTCCTCCTCCAATGCAGGCGGTCGTTCAGGTGCCAATGGCGGTGCCGGAGGAACGGGATCTTCTATTTTATACAGGGGTGATACCGGTACGGCCAGTCAGGGTGGTGACGGTAAAGGCGCTTCTTCCGGCGGTGGTGCCTACTATTTTGGCGGTGGCGGTGGCGGTGGTTATCTCGG